>Ga0214921_10011851_pt1 | contig 10517 bp, 4 predicted proteins | sample LL1505_MetaG_FD_177992 | JGI IMG/M metagenome (GOLD analysis project Ga0214921, IMG submission 177992) | Freshwater microbial communities from Lake Lanier, Atlanta, Georgia, United States - LL-1505 | ecosystem: Environmental > Aquatic > Freshwater > Lake | place: USA: Georgia | collected 2015-05-28
TTTTTTTTGCTGTTTTTTGAATAATTAGTTTAAGAAGTTCTGCCTCTTCTTCTGCAGTATATTCTTTCTTGGCAATATCCAGCTTTTGGTCTCCAGTTAGCAGACAAACTCCATCTTCATTATATTCATGTGGTTCGCCTTTGAAAATGCCATAATGAATATAATGTATAAAAAGTTGCCGCCTGACTTCATCTTTATTGTAGCCCACATTTTCAATATCAACTGTGTAATATTTCTTCTTTACTGGATAATGTTTCATTAGGATTCCCCCATTCAAAAATAGTGCATAATAATAACCATTCACCTCCAATTCTTCCAACATTGCTTTTATTTCATTACCTGTCTTCTCTTGAATATAGCTATAGTAACTTACACTATTTCCAATTTCTTGATAGCAACAACTCAGCTCAATTCCCTTTGGATCATCACGCTCAAAATCTTGGCTCTTAGCGATCGCATCGTTTATTTTTTGAATAACAACCTGTCCAATATATGCCTGACGCTCGTATAATTTTAGCTTGAAATCCGTAAACTCAGCGAATGATTTGCACTTCTCCACTTCTTTCTGGAAATTTACTCCAATTGCGGTATATTCTGGAATATTGCGGATCCTGAGATCCGCCGCCCTTTCGTCTTCTTTTATAAATTTCTTATCAAATGTCCGACGATTTATTTTCATCTGTTTGATGTTCGCTAATTCACTCAAATCATTATACACCTTCCAAACTTCTTCTTTAACTTTTCCTAATTGCAAATAAATAATAACAGTCTCCCCTGTCTTTGTTTCTCTCTGGATTGGCAATATTTTCGCTTCTTCTACTAATAAGGACATATATTCTATTCCTTTGTCGCTAACAAAACTTTCGAAAACCACGCTAGTCTTCTTGCTTACTGGTAGTTGTGGTGGTATTAGTGTCTGATATTGGAGCAACAATCTCGCGGCAATCAATGTAATTTTTCGAATTATTACTAAATTATTGTAACGCTCCTGAATCTGTTTTAATTTTATCTGTTTTAGATCTACCCCTTGTTGTTTCATCTTTATCAGCTCATATTGCTTAAATTTTGTAAATTCGGGCATCTTATCCAGCAATTGTAAAACATCGGCGATCATTCCAATAAAATCCCGCTTTTTTATCATAATGCCCGTTTTTGAATTCAAAGTATTTAAGCGCACACATATTTCTTTTGATTTTGCAACCTGATTAATATCAAAACCTAGTCGTAATAATTCATTGCGAATTTCTGGGCTTGTGCAATCTAGCATATTCATCTCTTTTTCAACCATCTGTTCCGCTAATATTTCCGCCTTGAATTCTTCTTCTTCTGACAATACGGTCTCCCTTTGCCGTGTTATTTCACCAGTTGTTTTACTTAATCCTTCCGCTGTGTCGTAATCCATCAGCATTAATGATCGCCCACAATGATTGCATGGAATGACCCCGTTATCATCTTCACTCTCAAAAATTGCCAACATTTCTTGGGTTACCTTTTCACTGAAATCCGGGCTAGTCCCCCTGGATATCTTGAGCTGATAAAAATAATGTCCACAACATATTTTATTCCCTGTTCTAATACTATAAATATCTTTGTCAATTACAATTCCGTCCTTAAGAATCAATAAATTCCGGAGATACTCTTGATTATCAAGATCTGGAATTTGCATTATTTTAAGATAAAGTGGCTCTATATTTTGTTCGTAAATTTCAATCATTTCATTGCGTTTCGTCGTTTCTTTTGTCCGTAAAAATATTTCTAGTCCAAGGGCAGTCACTTGGAGAATATCACGCGTTTTCTTCTCCAATTCCTTTGTGTCCCATTTCATTAATTCTTCTAGCATCTTTGCCTCCGTCTCAAGACGCTCAATATTGCGCTCCGAGCGAACAAAACGCTTGTTCTTACATGCAGCTTTAAACAAGCATTGTAGCTTCTCCAAGTCAAATCCTTTAATTTGTTGAACACCCAGCAAACATAATTCATCAACAGTTTTAATTAGATCATTTTGCTTCCAATTCACACCATTCCATACAAATATTTGCCCGTTCTCTAATAAGGCGTAGTCTCCTATATTAAATTCTGCAATTTTTAAAGCGTCCTTCACAATGTCGTCAAATTTCTTATAAGTTCTCACTGGTTTAAGCTCCCTAGTGGCGCATTCTTTGGCAATTTTGTCCGCTTTCTCTTCTTTTTTCATTTCTTTTTCTAACGCTTCTAATTCCTTTTTCACCTCTCGCAATCGCCCCTCTATTTCCTTGCGCCCTGTGTCACTCTTCATTTCTTTTATTTTATCTAGCTCTATTGTTAGAAAATAGAATTTACCATAATCAGGGGTGTTCAGTAGCCAATTATAACGCGTGGCAATCGAATCCACATCAGTCCCCAAATTGGGATAATTCCCGTACATTTTAATAACATCTGCATTCAGTATGTATTTATTGCCGAAGATAATATCATTTGCTACGCTTTCCTCATCATTTTTCCCAATAATTTGTTCTCGCATTTTCATAATTTCGCCATAATAGGTGTCAAAAGAAAAATTAGAATATTTCTTCTTACTTTCAATGTATTTCGCCTCCAGCATTTCACTCAGCAAAAAATACTCATTGTAGCTTAAATTCCGGAATTCAATGCTGAATGTTTGCAATACTGTATTCATTGCGGCAATAGTATCCACTTTTTCTAATAGGGGCTCCTTCGCTTTTATAATTTTCTCCGCACTGGGAACAATATCTCTAACAATTTCCTTCCATTGGAGATCTGTGATATTTTCCTCCGGGAAAAGATAGAGGGTTGCACCCATATTATTATTATTTTTATCTGAATTATTAAGGGTAACTTTTTCAAACTGTAATTTTGACATTCCAAAAACTCGGCAAAATGTGCCCTCTTTTCCATCGTTCAAATTCACGGGCACCATGAATTCATCTACATTAATAATTTTAATGTCCGTGTATTCGCCATCTATTGATGGACTAGAATTTGATCCTTCTATCATAATTTTATCTCCATTCTGCAGCCCGTGGTTTTTCATAACCACAATGGCACGGTCATTTTTTCGAATTGCAGTCGCTTCTCCAATCATGCGTATTCTGTCGCACCATGGTGCTCCTTCTAATAGATCTAATATTGTAGTTTGATTGTTCATGCCAAATACTAAAAACCCAACAATATTCACGTATTCTCCTGTCAATATTTGAGCAATTTTGCTACCAACACGCTTACCATCCTCATCATAGAGTTCATGTGTGAATTGCTCTGGTCCCATTCCAGTATAATTTAGCCAAAATTTATTGTTACTATTGAAATAACGGAATAATTGTGTCGTTTGATTTAGAAATATTTGATAACCAACGTCTTTTTTATTTAACTCCTTTTTTATAACATAGGGTGAATCAATATTAAACATTAATCTTTTAAAAGATGGATATGACAATTTATCTCGCTGGAATTCATCTATATATTGGATTTCCTGTTTTAATTCATCCAAAAAATTATCATATTGAATGCCTGAATTGGAGGCAGTTTCCACATATTGCTCCATAACAGAATTATCTACATTATTAATGTCCAGCTTTTTATAAATTTTCTTTTTATCTAATACAACTGGAATAATCCAATCAACATTAAACTGCTGATTGTATATTTTTTTCATATCTGGGTAGTCATCAATTTCATCTAAATTTATTATTTCTTTTGATTTATTTTTTAGATCGATCAAATGGCGCGCCATTTTCAAATATTGGGCTTGAATTTTAGGGTTATTCTGCATAAATAGTGGTAAATCACCAAGTAAATTATTATATACATCAATCTCATAAATATAATCATTATCAACTTTGATATCTGCATTTTCATCCACTTCTTTCGTTTCTAAAATAATCTCCTCATTCGACTCTTCAAAGAATTTATTAAATGAATTCATATATTAATACTTAATTATATTTTTTTAATTTGTTTATTATTATTATGAATTCTAGCCAATTTAAATTTCGAAAATTAGAAGAATCTGATTATTACAAAAATTACCTTCAACTCCTATCACAATTAACCCAAGTCGGGCAAATAAGACCAGAAGAGTTCGCAAATATTTTTAGAAAAATTCAGTCACAAATCTGGGTAATTGAAGACACCCTTACCAATAAAATTGTAGCATCTGCGTCTATTTTTCTGGAACAAAAGTTTATCCATAATGGAGGAATTGTTTCTCATTTAGAAGACGTTGTAGTTGATCAGTCATATAGAGGGGCTCAACTTGGACAAAAATTAATTGCAAATGTAGTAGAAAAAGCGCGAGAAAGTGGTGCTTACAAAATAATTGCTGATTGTAAGACAGAATTAGTTTCGTTCTATTCCAAGAATGGATTTGAAAAAAGAGGGGAACAAATTGCGATTTATTTTTCCCACTAGACTAAATTTTTTTTCTGTCTTATTCTTATAAAATGACATTCTGTTGTGATAATCCTTATCAGACAATTTGCAAAAACAAAGATTTATCTATTTTAAAAAGTCTTATTGATTTAGCCGGGCTCAAAAGTGCAGTTGCTGGTCTCAAAAATTCAACATTTTTTGCCCCAACCAACCAAGGTCTCGAAAACTACCCAGCTGAGCTGATCAAATATTTGACTGATATTGCTAATAGAGAACTTTTGCGTTCTGTTCTTCTTTACCATATCACTGGTGAAGGAGCTTTTACTACTCAGCAGCTTGAGGCTAGTAAAGTTCTTAAAATGAAGGACAATCGGACTACTACTATTTATAGAGCATTGTATTATAATTTTGTTCCTGTTGTTCATGATCAAATTCAGCAAAATATTAATGTTGTTGAGGGAAATATCGCTACTCGCTGCAATAATTATATCCATAAAATTGGAGGTTTATTACTACCAGAGCAAATCTATTACCCTCAAGTTTTGAATCCACGCTTTGAATCAGGCGAATTCTAATTAGTTGCTGCTTATTTATTTTACCATGTAAAATAAATATTTTGTTGAATTTTATTTTTATTCAATCTTTAGCCTTTTTGAAGTATGTTCATCAGAATCTTTCCGAATTCTAATATTAAATTTTTTCAGAGGAAGCCGACTTTCAATTTTAACGCGACAATTTGGACAATTCACTAATTTTTTTGAACATGAATTGCAAAATGTATGACCACATGGAACCAAAAGGTCCATGAATTCGGGCGTATAATTACCCATACATATTATACAATTTACAATAACAATGCCAAGTTCAGATTGAGCATCAGTAATTGAACTCTGGGACTTAACTGCTAAGTGTTCTTTACATTTTTGTTCAAGTTGTTTCACTTTACGTTCTTCTAAAAAATTAGTGAGCAAATAAGAGAATCTTGGGTCATTAATAAATGCTTCAGAAATGTCATTACTAAGATGTTTTGGGAGTAGTTCATAAATATTGTAAAAATCATCCATTGAAATTTTTAATCTCTTCAAAATATTTTCCATAATAAAAAACATATCTTGCATCATCTCAATAAAAGATTCATCATTTGATGCTATTTTTTTAGATTCATCACCAATATGATCTAAAACATCTTTGAGATTACTAAAAAAATCATCTTTTGTTTTCGATAACATTAAAAGTTGAAGTTTGCAAGGAAATAATAAAATTTTACCTTCATTAGAAATAAAAGAAGATGGAAAATTTAAATAATTAATATATGCAATTATACTCGAATTTATAGTCGATGATTTTTCTTCTATTTGTAAAACTGGTAATAAAGATTTAGAATATTCTTTTTCGTTTATTTCCCAACAAATTTTAAATATTTCAATATTTAAAATAAAATCAGGTAAATATTTTCGAATATTATTAATAACTTCATTAATATTTTCAAATGAAGATAGTGAAACATAAATAGAATGCCCCCATGTTCTGGGAATAAACATTTGTTTCAAAACAATAATATAGTCTTGAATGACAGAAATTGTTTCAGTTCGGTCAATACACATTAAAGCAAGCCATACTTTGAAATTATCTCTTCTACTTGAATCTATTTTTTCGATAATATCTGGAATAGTCCGAATATCGGCTTCAAATAATTTTTCTCCATATTTTTTTATTGTGGTAGTAATACGCGAAAATGCGAAAGACTTATTCAAAAATAAATGTTGGAAAAATGAGATAACATCTGAAATATTGTATCTTTGTGGCACAAGTAAATTATCAAATACATATTGATTGATTTCAAAAATACGTTTAAGATCATAATCTTCATAATAAACAAATTCATAAATTCGTGAAACATTATATGGAATTATTAAAGATCCTTCTCTTAATATATAATCATTCAAATTAAGAATTGTTCCTAAAAAATTCTTTGAAAAATTAGATGATCTTCCATAAAGAAGACTGGTGGGGATTGGATAACTTCTAAGAAAATTTCTTATTTTATCAATTTCACTAAATGTAAATTGCCAGTTAATCTCAAATAAGGACATTAATTGATAAACTGTTTTTTTGTCATTATTGAAAAAATAACCAATAATTGGATCAAAAAGTAATGTAGTTTTATTTCCAATTAAAAAGTTAATAATATCTTCATAATTGCATGAATTTTCTTGTATTCTTTTCATTATTTGAAAAATATGTTTTGTAATTGGCTTATTTGATTGGCTAGAAATTTTTAGCCAGTAAAACAAAATAATTGAACTTGAATTTCTCTTTTTCAAAAAACTATCAATATCAGCATTATTTGCATGGGCGCAAAGCCCCCATATAAATCTTGCCACATCTTTTTTTGAAGAATCAAAATGTAAATTAACTAATTCAAGAAATAATTGATGTCCTTGACTGCTTTGAAATACATGTTTGTAAATCAATTCAGCCAAATACAATGGAAAACATTTGCAGCATTCCGCTTTGATATAAATTGCACCAATTGTAAATATAAATAAAGAATTTTCTTTTTCTGCTTCAAAGGCTAAATTCATTTCTGGTTTGTTTGTCTGGTTAATAAAATCAACTGATTCTTTGCAAGAAAATTCTTTAATTTTTTGTTCCCAATCAGGGGTTCTTGTGGCAGAAATTATGTAATCAAGGTTCATTTTCTTTCTTTTTATAAATTTTTTGACAATTTTAAAAATCAATTTTTTTCTATGAATCAATGCCTGTAAATGCAATTAATGTCATGTTTATAGGAACACAATTTCTATCTTTCTTAAAATTACACGTCATACACAATGGTTCGCCAAATTTTTTTGAACAACAAATCTCTGAGAGAGGAATAAAATTTCCACATCCATCGCATTCACATTCGTAAGAAAATGGATCACATACGTCAATTTTTTGCTTTTTTCCCGCTTCAAAATCAGATATTCGCTTTCTTTTATTCTCAAAAATTTTGAGCATAGGAAAAGCTTCAAGCATAATTTGTTTTACATAATTCGGGAAAAGATTTGCAATATTGAGCAATGGATTTAAAATGCTTTTTGATGCATTAATATTTGGTAAATAAAAATTAAAAAGATCTTTCAAAAAATTTTGATTATCTTGAGAAAGATTTTTAATAAATTCCTGATTTGAATTGATAAAATATATCATATTCTCTAATTCAGTATTCGTCCATTGATTTTCTTGAAATAAATTCAGAAGGTTCTTCATTTTGATAACTAATTGTCTAAAAAGATCAAGTGACTCAAGAGAAAGAACTGTTGAAACAGAATCTACATTTGAAAAATTAAAATCTAAAGACAACTTATCAAAATAAAAAATATCTAAATAAATTATACCAAATAAATTATATATTGAATTAACTGGATCATTAAATCTTGAAATCGTTTGAGAAATAGAATTCAAACTCATTTGAAGTCCATAATCTCGGCAAACTTCTCCCATATCAATAACCAATATCGCATCATTTTTCTGGTAGTTCTCAACACATTTTGTCATGAAAAGAGACCAAAAAATTTTACGCTGTGACTCAATATGTGGAAAAGATTTTTGAATAATCTGAACAAGTGGGGGTGTTAATGGAAAATGTGCAAAAATATTTATTTCAGCTTCATTTATTAACCAATTCAAAAAATATATTTGTTCATCTTCTATTATATTTGATACAATATTATTGATATAAATTGTACATAAATTAAAGATTTCAAGGTCAAATTTTATATTTCGAAGCTTTAAAATTGTTCTCACGAAATTTGTTATTAATGTATCAGTTAAATTATTTCTTTCACACCTGAATAATTGGATAAAAAGATTCTTCCAATCAGGTAATAATTTCATAAATTCTATTACCATAACTTCATAATTTAAAAATGACAGGAAATCAAATGGATTCCACCAAAATAAATTAAGAAATTTTCGCATTTCATCTACTGAAATATCTGATTCATTTATTGTTTCTGATTTTTGAAGAAGAGCAACAAAAAAATGACCTGGATACTTGAACATAAAGCTGAAATCAAATTTATTTATTCCAGAAAATGTTATGCATTTCTCCTTTATTGAAAAATCATACAAACTGCCAAATTCTTCAGTCAAAAATTGACGAATAACAGGGTCTTTTTGCGAAGATTCATATAGCCATACTTGTCTGATTGAATAAATCATTCTTCTTCTGGAAAAATTAAATAATATATTTTGAATCTGGGATCTTGTAAGAATATTGTAATGCCCCAAATATATTAATAAATCGGCTTGCATGAACTTGTAATATTCTTCTGGTTTATCTTTCAAAAAGGATTCAATAAGTTTTTTGAACTGAGAAAAATCTTGAAGTAGTTGAAACAAAAGATAATTCTGTATATACTCTGAATTATTGAGCCAATATTGAATATGCTGTTGTGAAAGAGAATTAACAAAATTAGTCCAAAAAAATGGACCAACTTGAATACCTTTTCGTAAAGCTAATTCTGCGGCTTTTGGACATATAGTTAGTCCAATATCCAGACAAATTGGCACAATTGCGAGCTCAAACCACATTGGAATATTCGTTACTTCAAGTCTTTTTTCTTGGAAAATAGAAAGAAATTGTAATAATGGGCGAAGTTCTGGTGAATGTTTATTATCTCTCAATACTTTGATCACTTTTTGAAAACTCTGTGTATAATCAATTTCTGGTTCATTTGGCTCATTTGGCTCATTTGGCTTCGGTTTTCTAAATAAAAAAATAAGAAGCCAAATTGCAGTATCATGTATATTCATTTGATTTTCTCTGAGTTGCTCAAATCCATCTTCAAATATATAATTATTCCAGTTGAATTTTGAATCTAATGTAAGCGTGCAAATATTAGAGGACCATTGATTCCTTTTTGAATCTTTTTTAGATGGATTTTTCAAAAAATCCTTGATAATTTTAATAGCAGTATTAGAAGCCATTTTAGTTTTAAAATAATTACTGTATTTTTATTCATTTTTTATAGACAGAAAAATATTGCGACTTGTGTAGCTGGTTTTCAAAGTATTCAGCCAATTTTTATGGTATTTATGAAAAAATTGATGGTAAAAATCATGAACCATTTAATAATAATTGAAGAATGACAAGAAAACGTAATTTTGTGGCATCTTTATCTTTGCAGTATGCATTGTTTTTCTGCTTGGGATTAAATTTAAGCAGGGCTTTACCTTACCGTGGCATTACCTTACCATTTAGACCGCAGAGTGTTGCAAGTCATTGTGACATGCTTTTGCTTACCAGAAGTGTGCATTTGTGTAATGTTCTTGTGCGAAAGCTACTTAGAAACAATCCGCGCAGTTTTACGCTAATATTTTCTAGAATCCATCGCTTGAATGCTCTTCCACCGACTTCTGTAATGGATTTATCGTTGTATGAGCGTGAGAATGATGTTCGTTTATCCATTCATCAAGACTTGCCTCCCTTTTTAGTATCTACCACTTTTGATAGCACCAGTTTGATGCTGATTGAAATGGGTAGCGAACCTACTATTTTGCAGACTAGACAGCAATGTAAAAGTTCCTCGATTACATCTGTGAGTTTTCCAAAATCTGGCTCATACATTGTGATGAATGGTGTTGGAAATAACGATGCAGATTTGTTATGTGTTTCAGGAGAACAAATGAACCATGTGGCGACTTTGAGTAGGCACAGTGACAGAGTTAGTTCTTACAGTATTCACCCAACATTGCATATTTTGGCAACTGCCTCCTTTGAAGATGACTCCACAATAAGAATATGGGATGTGTCTGACCCATCTAAAGTGAAGTGTGTTGCAAGTTTGGAGGGACATATTAAGTCTGTTTTTTCAGTTGCTTTTCATCCAAATCTACCTATTTTGGCGAGTGGTGGAACAGATAACATCCCAATATTGTGGTTTCTTTCTCCGGAATCATTTTCGCTGATTTCAAAAATTGTTTTGCCTAAGCAAGAGAGTTGGATTTTGGATGTTGATTTTCATCCGAATCTGCCTATTCTGGCAATTGCATTAGAAAATGGCGGAATTTGTCTGTGGAAACTATCACATGATTTTTCTTCTGTGATATGTTCAGAGATTATAGGACATGGTCATTATGCTCGGTGCCTGAAGTATCAT
>Ga0214921_10011852_pt1 | contig 10514 bp, 8 predicted proteins | sample LL1505_MetaG_FD_177992 | JGI IMG/M metagenome (GOLD analysis project Ga0214921, IMG submission 177992) | Freshwater microbial communities from Lake Lanier, Atlanta, Georgia, United States - LL-1505 | ecosystem: Environmental > Aquatic > Freshwater > Lake | place: USA: Georgia | collected 2015-05-28
CGACTTGGCTGATGACTTGGCCGACGACTTGGCTGATGATTTTTTAGGAGATACAGGTTTTTTTGTTATATATCCTTTAAATGATTTCGACATAGGCCATGAATTAGCTGATGACATAAGCTTATTAGATGATGATGACATAGACATCGGTTCAGATAACTGTATAGGCATAGATTCTGATAACTCTATAGGCATCGGTTCAGATAACTGTATAGGAGATTCGATTTTTTTTATTTCGGCAACTTTGGCACTGGCAACTTTGGCACTAGCATTGGCATTAGCCATATTGTATTCTACTTTGTCCTTGTTCTCAGAGTATTTAATGGCGGCTGCGCTTCTATTTGCTGCGCTTACGGGGTTGGTAGTGCTGGTAGTGCTAACGCTTCTAACGGGGTGTGGTAGTGCTGGTAGTGCTAACGCTTCTCCCCGTCCACGTATGGAAATCTTGACAGCATCATCGATTGTTTTAATGCCTTTGAAATACGCATTTAATGGAAAACGCAACGCGTTTAATTTTGATATTTCGACATCATCATTCAACAATTCTCCTTTTCTCTCTTTTTCATAATTTATGATTTTGGATATTTTACGTTTTGACAAACGTTTAATTGTTTTTAAGTTCGGTTTCTTTTTTTCTATTTTGTTTTCACAAATTCTTGTTTTTCGATTACGTCTCTCACCATTCATACAACGAGGTTGTGTAACTATATCTTGTTTATCTATACAAAGGGGCTCTGCCCCTTTAGAACCCCATGGATTCGCACCCGTTTTTCTATTCTTTCTTGTGCCATTGGGACATCGTGGCATACTTATAATATATAATATTTAAAGATTAAATTATATTATAATATATCAAAATCAAAAAATGAGTAACCGTGTTAGCCAAATGATCGAAATCCAAAAAGAAGCTTTGTCTATATTTACTAAAAAAAATCATGACTATGGCGACTCATTCGCAACATACGGCCCCATTGGAGTGATTGTTCGTATGGGAGATAAAATTCAGCGTTTACAAAATATCAGTAAAAAAGGAATTACGATGGTAAATGACGAGTCCGTTCGCGATACATTACTTGATTTACATAATTATTGTGCGATGGCTATGATGTTGTTAGATGAGGACAGAAGCGTTACAAGGGGTAATACCCCTTTAGAACCCCATGGGGAAAGAAGCGTTAGCAATACCACACTACCATCACGGGGTTCTGAAGGGGCAGAACCTATTTGGGTTAACGATGTGTCCCAGTGCCTTATAAATGAACCAGGAATTGGATACTATACCGTCGATGATTTAAAAAATCAATAAAGATTGATGAATATGTATGTAATAGAATAGAACTATAAAAAAAGAATAAATATATACAAATATTTATTCTTTTATCGTATTTCGCTAAGATATTTATGAATTAGATATTTATTATACATTAGCATTAGCAGTTGCCGTAGGCACAATCGACTGATAATATTTTTGTACTTTTTCATTCACCTTTATTTTTTGCGGATTAAACGCAGTCAAATATAATCCATCCAAGCTTTTCACACGTGATAAAGCCACATAGGTTTGTCCGCATTCAAATATATTATTACCCGCATCTATTTCAGCTAAATCCAGTGTAACACCTTGTGATTTATGTATAGTTATAGCCCATGCGTGTATAAGTGGCAACTGTTTTATATTAATCGCCGGATTCATCTCAGAAGTCCATACATGATAGTCGAATTTCCGTTTACTTCCATTCAAAAACTGTACGACCGGTCGTCCATCCTCCGTGATTTCGACCACAACACCTTGACTTCCGTTCACAACCGGATTTAACCCATCCACATCTATATTCGCAATACACATCACTTGTGCGCCGACTTTTAATACCAACTTGTCATCCGCTATAATGCTTCCGCGCAATTGTTTAATCGCAATTTCGGTATCTGCCGCGCTAGAACCTGCATTTGCATTTGTGGAACCGGCATTTGTCGAACCAGCATTGCCATATGACAAATATTTTTTATTTTTATTACCAACGCTTATATCATTTATCACCGATAGATTATATACATATTCCTTGCCTGTCAATTTCGACATTTCTGCCGCATTAATGCTTTCTACATCACGCCGTTTTGGATACAATATAGTCGGTTTAATAAGTTCATTCTCATTTTTTACACCTACACGTGTCATAAGCAATTTGTATGATGATGTATATAATTTTCCAATACGTATTTCATTCAGCGCTTTCGTATATCGCATATCTGTTTGTCGAAATATCGTCTTCAATTGTATAATATTGCTGGTTGTGAATATTTCATTCCAGCGGCTGCTTTCAAAACAAAATGCGCTGCTGTCTTCATCGTCTTCTTCAACACTTCCAACTGGCGGAAGCTGGTAGAAATCGCCGGAAAATACGACTTGAATGCCACCAAATGGCAAGCTGGGTTTTCGTCTTGTTTCTCGGCCAATATTATCCAATATGTCAAATATCTTCTTTGACATCATACTAATTTCATCAATTACCAATACATCTATATCTTTCCATGCTTTGCTTTTATATTTGTTTTTTACCACTCTGTCTATAACCTTATATGATGTGCCAGATGCTAATCCAATACCCGCCCATGAATGGATTGTTTTTGAACCGGGACATCCGAGCAATAACGCAGCGCAACCAGTAAGGGCGCATACCTGTATACGCTTTGATTGTTTTTCTGCGATTTCAACAATGCGTTTGATAAGTTCGGTTTTTCCTGTTCCGCCGGGGCCAGTTAGAAATATATTCTCTCCTTTTTTGAAAAGGTCTAGTGCAGTTTGTTGTAAGGGGCAAAGCCCCTTTAAAACCAAGGGGCTCTGCCCCTTTAGAACCCCATTGGGAGCGGTGCTTGTTGCTTCGCTTGTGCTTATAATTTGTTTTTCTTCACGGGGAGACCCCGTTAGCCCCAAGGGGCTCTGCCCCTTTAAAACCCCGCTGGGAGAGGTGCTTATAATTTGTTTTTCTTCTTCTGTATTTTCGCTCATCTTTATAATTATATTGAATTCATAGTTTGTCTTTATTACATTCAATTTTAGTCTTATTACAAGTATAAAAAAAGTTTTCTTTTTGCTTTTTTTACACGATAATATATGTGATTATAGATGATACATAAATTTAAATGATACATAATTTTGAATTATATTATACTATATACTATATACTATACCATACTTTTTCTAAAATATATCGCTATAGGAAGTTTCGTCTACGGCGTAATCGTCAGTGGGTTCATAGTCGTCAGTGGACGCATAGTTGTAAGTTGATACATATACATCGACTGATGTATATTCATCAGATGAAGCATATTCATTATCATTATCATCTTCATTCATGCTAATGATAAATTCTTTTAGTGAAATCATGTCGTTTTCATTTACAGCGTCATTGAAATTTACTGTGTCATTGAAATTTACGGCGTCATTAAATTTTAATGCGTCAATGTCAATATTAATTGCGGTGTCAATCTCAAGAACGTGATGCATTTTGGTATACGATTCTTTATGTGTATACAATTCTTTATGTGTATACAATTCTTTATGTGTATACGATTCTTTATGTGATATAACTAATATATATATCACAAAAAACTATTTCAATTTTATGGGGGACGTACGTCCCCCCTATGACCCCCGTTTTAGTAGTTTACATCCCTATATACTATTGCATATGTTTCTCCACTTATTTAGTATGTGTCCCATACGGGGTTTAAAAGGGGTGAAACCCCTTGGTTTAAAATGGGTGAAACCCCTTAGAGTAACATGAATTCAACCTCTTCATCTTCATCATCATCATCATCAAATTGTGTAAATGCAACGTTTGGTGATTGTTTTTCTTCTTCCTGCTTCTGCGCTTGTAACTCTTCCTTCTGCTCCGCTTGTTCTTCATCAGTTTCCTCTTCCGCTTCAGTTTGTTCTTCTTCCTCTTCCTGCTGCTCCGCTTCTTCTTCTTCTTCTTCTTCTTCTTCTTCCTGCTGCTCCGCTTGTTCTTCTTCAGTTTCCTCTTCTTCCGTGTTCCCGTAATCTTCTTCAGTTTCGGTTTCTTCTTCCTCAGTGTCCCCGTCTCTTTGCATAGCACAATTCTCCAATAAATCAACACGTTGATTTAATTCACAAATTTTAGTCTCAAAAAATTCGATATCAGCATCATGTTCTTGATTTAATGCATACAATTCGCTATCTTTTTGATATAATTCAGCTTCCAGTTTAAACAATTCCTCATCCTTTTGTCCCAATTCATTGTCTTTTTCATACAATTCAAAATCCTTCTGGGCCAATTCTTTGTTTTTCTGACATAATTCTTTATTCTTTCGATCCAATTCATCTAATAGCGACTCGATCGTATTTTTTTGATTGGTATTTCTTGAAACCAATGAGTCACAATTTTGGCACTCATCTGCCTCATTCTTTTTGTTTTTGCTTTCAATATTCTTCTTGACAATCCAGTACCCATTTTTAATTTTTGGGTTGAATGTAAAGAATGTTTGTGTATGTTTTCCCAAAATTTGTTTTTGAATACCACGGGTCATTTCATTTTCAATCCAATGAAAATATACAAACGCTTTATAATGTTGTTTATGTTTAACCAATTTGACTTTTTTAACAATTCCTATATGATAATCTTCAAATGCCTCTGTTATAAAATTTTTATTGGCATACTTTGGAAATACCACTGGGATATAGAATGATAATTTATCGTCGAATTCAAACATTTTCTCCTATATAATATACATATTTTATTTTTATATAGTAATTGTAATAGTTAAAATTATTTTTATGTGTGTATAAAATAAAGACGATGATAAGGGGCAATGCCCCATTTAAACCAAGGGGTGAAACACCATTTAAACCAAGGGGTTTCACCCCTTTTAAACCCCAATTGGACGTAAGCGGAGCAAGGGGTTCAGATACAAGCGTAGCAGATACAAGGGGTTTCACCCCTTTTAAACCCCAGTCGGACACAAGCGTAGCAGATACAAGGGGTTTCACCCCTTTTAAACCCCAATCAGACGTAAGCGGTTCAGATATAATAAGTATTGATGATATTGAAATAGAAATAGATACAGTAAAAGAACAATGGATAAATATACACACAAACACATCCGCAAATTCATATAACAACTATGGGGGGTTAAAGGGGGAGTATCCCCCTGGGCCAAAAGTGGAATATCCCCCCGGGGTTAACGGGGTGTCCCCGTATGATATTGAAATAGAAATAGATACAGTAAAAGAACAATGGATAAATATACACACAAACACATCCGCAAATTCATATAACGGGGTGTCAATTACAAAAGTGGAATATCCCCACGGGGTTAACGGGGTGTCCCCGTATGATGACCCTACACTTGAACTCGTGATAAAATGTATAGAATATTCATCCCTATCCTATGATGATAACATCATTCACAAACGTTTTGAAAGCAGTATTTTCAATAATGTGGCTCTATATAGCGAGAGAAGGGATGGATATTTTTTCATATCCATAAGAGGCACAGTTACAATGTATGATATTGCCAATGATATAGATTTTTTACAAGTAAAGATGGATGAAGAAGATGAATTGTCAAAAGAAAATATGTACGTCCATAAAGGGTTTTATGCCGATTTTAGAGAGATAAAGACATATTTAAAAGAACTTTTAACAAATATAAAACAACCTGTTATTTTTACAGGACATAGTAGAGGTTCAGCCATTTCCACATTTTCAGCCATGTATATAAAAACCTTATTTCCGGAATTAACCGTATATAATATTGGATTTGGTTGTCCTAGGCTAGGAAATGAAGAATTTGTCAAGTATTATAACAAAACGATGAGAGAAAATACATATTTATTCAAAGCAGAGCTTGACATCATCACAAAAATGCCGATTTATGGGTATTATGATATAATGAATCAATATACAATTCGAGATAATAAGGTCGTTTCTAAAAATGCGCCGGATGACAGTTTTACTGATATATTACATAGTAGTTTCGAATATCATAAACTGAAATATTATAGCAAATGTGACTTTACTTACAAATATAAAGAATCGTGATACTATAAAGCGTAGCGATACTATAAAGCGTAGCATAGCATAGCGATGATTAGTATAATAAGTTTGGCAATACATAAATAAATATAGTTATAGAACAATATGCAAACGCCGCAGACAGTATACAATATTTATAAAAAAGGCAACTATACATTTGAAAACTTCAATGTTTCAAAGGAAGACAAATACAAATATGGAGAGATATATACACCTTTTTCTCTCATCAAACGCATGTTTCAGTTATTTGAACGTTCCGTTTTCAAAGATAAAAATAAAAAATGGTTAGATACTGGTGCAGGACTTGGATATTTTTCCATTTATTTATATAAATGTCTTATGGATGGTTTAGTTAAAAGCATACCCGATGAAAAAGAACGTCACGACCATATCATAAAAAATATGATTTATATGGTTGAAATAAAAGAAGCCAATGTCAAACAATTGAGAGAATGTTTTGGCGAAGAAGCGAATATTGAATGTATCGACTATACCAGCGAAAAACCTGTTTTTCAAAATATACAATTTCATTATATTATTGGAAATCCGCCATACAATTCAGATGGAATTAAAAAAGTGCCTACAAACAACAAAACCGATAAAAAAGAAGACGGTAAAACCATTTGGATCTATTTTATTAAACGTTCTATTTCTCTCTTATATCCGAATGGAAAGCTTCTTTATATCGTGCCTTCTATATGGATGAAACCCGATAAGGCGAAAACATATGATTTGTTGACGAAATATAAATTAGAAAAAATTGTTTCTCTCAACAATACCGAAACAAACGCAGTTTTTAAAGGAAACGCACAAACTCCAACTTGTTTTTTTCTTTTATCTAATTGTGTTTCCGATAAAAAAACAATGTTATATGACAAAGCAAGAGAGAAATTTACAGAATATATCATTGATATTGGAAAACCTATACCAGTATTTGGTTCTTATATCATAAATAAAATGTTGCCTTTTGTAAAAAAATATGGATGTTTAAAGCCTATAAAAACGAATTTACCCAATAAAAATACGCAATTATCGCTTATAAAAGACCAGGCGCATCCATATCCAAATATACGGACGTGCATCCTTAGTAAGAGTGGGGCAAATCCCCCAATTACCCCCAAGGGGGTTACACCCCCCTTTAACCCCCCATCGAACGAAGTGGCGGGCCCATCAGATGTAGTAGATGCAAACGATGTAGATGTGGGGGGTAAGGGGGGTGTACCCCCCCTAGTAGATGCAAACACAAGCACAAACGAAATATATGTAAACGAGGCAGATGGGGGTTTAAAAGGGGGTGTAACCCCCTTAATGCAAATAGATTATTCAAACACCGCACAATCTTTTTCGGGTATACCAAAATTGGTATTAGCACATAAAATGTACGGATTTCCATTTTTGGATGCATCTGGGACATACGGAATTACAAATCGCGACAATTATGTTATCCAAAATTATTCTCTCGCAGATATGAAACGACTACACGATTTTCTCTATTCAAAAACTGTTTTGTATATATACGAATCTACACGTTATCGAATGAAATATTTAGAAAAATATGCGTTTGAATTTATACCCGATATAACAAAAATACCCGATTTTCCAAGTATAATAACCGATGATACAATTGCTACTTATTTTGGTCTTGATGACGAAGATAAAAAACATATCCTGGCGTTACATAATAATAGGACATATGGGAAAGCGACTATATAATATGTATTCGTAAGCGATTATGTATATTCTCTCTTTTGTTATAGATAAAATTGAATAAAAATAAATACAAATCGAGAGAAAGAAAACAAACAATGTATGCTCTTGCCACAACTCGTTTTAACAGAGAAACATGGAATGAATATAAAAGATATCGCAAAACAAATAATTTGAAAGGGTGTATATATGGCACACCATATCAAATGTGTAAAAAAATATTACTCGACACAACAGTGTTTATTTTGGAAATGGATAATAGCGAAAACCGTATAAAAGGTGTTGGAATGGTTATAAATAATCTAAACTTACACAAATATCACAACATATACGCTTATAAAAATTATAATAGATATACATATAAAAGCGATTATAGGATTGACTGCAGCGAAATGTCTGTCACCGAATTAAATATTATAAATGTATTAAATGTACTTTTATTTAAAACAAAAAGACATTTAAAAAGAGGTTCTGGAATAACATCTGTTCCACATAAATATATGAAAATCAAATATTTCAACTTTATTGAACGGTTCAAAAAGATGTTCGTCTTAAGGGGGCACGCCCCCTTATGATCCCCATCCAGGGTAATATAGACACAACAATATTACCATGTAAAGAAATATTCATTATAGTATATATCATTATAGTATATAACAACAAACAATGCAACAACAGCATCAAGATACAAATATTAGCCATTATTCTATAAAAGATTTATTAACGATATTTAATTTAAATATGGTAGATAATCCAACCGTTTTTCAAATTAATGATGTAGCAAACAATTTAATAGCCCGTATGAGGTCTGAAGGTAAGATGGATATGGCTATTTTTTTTGAAAACGCGAAACAAAAAGTAATTCAAAATATAGGTATGGATATGGATACCGACACAAGTGATACAGATACATATGCGAATGATACAAGTGAAAATGAAGATGAGAATAATGGTATGGAATGGTGGCAACAAGAAAATCCAATTCGAACGCAACAAAGTCGTGCTCCGCCGCCGCAGGTGCAGACGAATTTGCCGTCACAGACGCAGACGCATCATAAAACAAAATCATATCAAATGATTGAATATGAAAAAAATATAATAATCGAAAAATTGCAATTAACAGAATTCAAATTGAGAGAAATGGAAAAAGAAAATAAAAAATTAAAAAAGCAAATTCGATTATTACAACAAAAACAGTGAAAATTTGCATCATTCAGTGTTAGTGTAAAATTTCATATAAAATATATTTATTATATGAAATTTATATTGTAAAGTCGAATATGTCTGAGTATAGCTCATCGGTGTAAAATATATTTATTATATGAAATTTATATTGTAAAGTCGAATATGTCTGAGTATAGCCCATTGGGGTTTAAAAGGGGTGAAACCCCTTGGTTTAAAATGTGGTGAAACCCCTTTACATGTTAAGCTTTGAAAGAACTGCCGCCATTTGTGTTTGCAAGGCAGAAAGTTGTGATTGAAGCGAAGCGTTTTCAGTTTGTAGAGACGCAGTCTGACTTTGTAGAGACGATACTTGTCCTTCTAATGCTGCGATTTTCGCTTCATCCAACACTTGTTTCCGGTCAATATCCTGGACGGCTGCGGTAACGACTGTGAAAATAGCATTTTTATCCAATGTATGAAAATCATCCACTTCTTGTCCGTATAAGAAGTATTCACCAACTGATAATTTTGTATTGGCTATATCTACTAAGAAACTTCGTTTATCCAATACATCAGTTGTTTTACAAGTAATTTCATTATTGCTTTGGTCGTATAATTTCACATTAAATACCTTATTTCCAGACGCGTCACTGCAAGCATTTCCATTCACATCAATAAAAGCATTTCCTGAAGCATCATGTAATGGATTCCAAGAAAGGTCAATGGGTGAAGTGACTAACACAATATTGGAAGCATCTGTAGAAGAAACTTGACAACGTGTATAAAAGCTTGGAATGTACTCTGTTTGTATAGATACTGCTTTTGGAATAATTTCTTTAATTTCTTGTGCGATAAAACCAATAACATTTGCGCTTCCTCTTTGTATTTTATCTACATATCCATACGTTTTTGGTTTTATTTGTCTAAGAATGGATAATGCTTTTTCATCATCAATATCTACAATGTTATTTTTTATACGTGTATCTGAACTTGCTGCAAAACCTCCTTCACTCCACACATAAGCATCAGCTCTGATTGATATTACAGCATAATTGCTATTAATGATTGAATATTGACCTACCGAACTGAACATATAGGCGGAGCCGGATTCGCTGCCCTTAAGAGTAAGTCCAGTGACACCTGAAGAACCTGAAGTAACATGCAATGGATATAACGGATTCGTCTTTCCAATACCTACGTTTCCGTTAGCTAGTATACGCATTCTTTCTGAATTTGCTGCATCTGCCACTCCATTTGTAGCAATAATAACTGGATGGTTGCTCCACGAAGCTAATAAAGTAGCACCAGTTGAAATACCACCATATCCAGTTCCATCAACACCGAATAATGCTCTACCCACACTATTATAACCATTCATATCAATAAAAGTTCCTGTAGAACCTGAATTACCATTTGTTCCAACAAGTGGGCTTGGATGACTCGCTCTAATTATACCATTAACATCCAGTTTATATCCTGGATCCGTCTTTCCAATACCTACGTTTCCACCACTTGTTATTCTCATCTTTTCTGTATTCGCTGTTGACATTGCCAAATCATATGTACCTACTCCTTTCAAAAAATGTC
>Ga0214921_10011853_pt1 | contig 10513 bp, 10 predicted proteins | sample LL1505_MetaG_FD_177992 | JGI IMG/M metagenome (GOLD analysis project Ga0214921, IMG submission 177992) | Freshwater microbial communities from Lake Lanier, Atlanta, Georgia, United States - LL-1505 | ecosystem: Environmental > Aquatic > Freshwater > Lake | place: USA: Georgia | collected...
CCCGAAGATCGCCGATCATGCCTTCGAGGTCTTCATCGCCGCACGCAACGAAGTCGAACTGTATCCCGACGTGCTGCCGGCGTTGCGCGCGCTCGGTGCCCGCTATCGCCTGGCGACGCTGTCGAATGGCAACGCGGACGTGCATCGCATCGGTCTCGGCGCGCATTTTTCACTGTGTACCAATGCCGAGCGCATCGGTGCGCCGAAGCCGCAGGCCGCAGCCTTTCACCACGTGGCGCGCGAACTCGGTGTCGAAGCGCACGAATTGCTGTACGTCGGTGATGACCCGCTGCTTGATGTCGAAGGTGCCCGTGCGGCCGGCTGTCGCGCCGCGTGGCTCAATCGTGCGGCGCGCGCCTGGCCTGCCGAACTCGAGTGCCGTGCGGATTTCGTGGTCAGCGATCTCGTCGAGCTGGTCGCGCAGTTGAGCGATCGGGGCTGATCGATCGCGCCCGATCGACGCGACGCCTCACTGCGCCGTATAGCCCCCGTCGACCAAAAGACTCGTGCCGGTGACCAAGCTCGCTTCGTCCGAGGCGAGGAAGGCGACTGCCGCGGCCACTTCGTCCACCGTGCCGATGCGGGCGAGCGGAATGCGTCGCAGCGTGTCGGCTTTGAATTGCGGATCGGCGAAGAACGGCGCGGTGAGCGGCGTTTCGATGTAGGTGGGTGCAACGGCATTCACGCGGATGCGTTGCGGCCCGAGCTCCACCGCCATCGCTTTGGTGAGACCTTCGATGGCGTGCTTGCTGGTGCAATAGACGGTGCGATTCGCGGCGCCCACATGTCCCATCTGCGAGCTCATGTTGACGATGCTGCCGCCACGTCCCGCGCGCAGCATGGCGCGCGCGGCCGCTTGCGCGACGACGAAGGCCGAGCGCACGTTGAGCGTGAGCAAACGGTCGAGTGTCGTCAGATCTACCTCGACGAAGGGTTGCGGCGTGTTGCTGCCTGCATTGTTGAACAGCACGTCGCAGTGCGGCAGGGCATCGAAGAGGCGCGCGACGGCGGCGTCGTCGGTGACGTCGCAGGGGAAGGCCCGCGCCTTCGGGCCGATACTTGCGGCGAGGCTGTGCAGTTCGTCGGCACTGCGTGCCACCAGCACGACGTCCGCGCCTTCGGCGGCAAATCGCTCGGCGCAGACGCGACCGATGCCACGCCCTGCGCCGGTGACGACCACTGTTTTCCCTGCAAAGCGCATCAGCGTGACCTCGCCAGATATTCCTGGTTCGGCATCATATCGGTCGCCGTGGCGATGCGATTGGTCATGTTGAAGAAGGCCGTGACCGCGACGATGTCCCAGATGTCGCGATCGGCAAAGCCCGCGCGGCGCAATCTTTGCCGATCCGCATCGCCGGTCTCGGCGGGCGTCACGGTGAGTTTGTAGGCGAAATCGAGCATGGCGCGCTGTTTGCGCGTGATACGCGCGACGCGATAGTTCATCACCAGAATTTCGCCGAGCGACGGATCGCCCGACATTTCGCGCACCGCCTGGCCGTGTGCGGTGAGGCAGTAGTAACACTCGTTCGCCGCGGACACGACCACGGCGATCATTTCGCGCTCGAGTTTGGAGAGTTTCGAGTCGCCGAGCATCAGGTCGTTGTACATGTCGATGAAGGCGCGCAACTTCGTCGCATCGAAGCTGTACACCTCGAGCACGTTCGGCAGGAAGCCGATCGCCGCTTCGCAGGCACCAAAATATTTGCGCAGATCGTCGGGCATCGACCGACGATTCGGTTTCGGCAGGCGCAACGCGACGGTGGCGGCGGGCTGCGCGCGGTAACGGATTTTTTTCATGCTGAGTCCTTGCTTCAGAGGACGATCAAAGGATCGTCCATGGCGGCGAGCGGTTCTGCGCCGTCGCGCGTCACTCGAACGAGATCTTCGAGATGACAGGCGCCGAAACCGACTTCGATGTGCGGAAAGTCGACGGTAAGAGTCATGTTTTCTTCGAGCACGAGGTCGTCTTTGACCGCGAACGGCAAGCCGTCGCGAAACGGCTCGTCGGTATGCTGCAAGCCGACGCTGTGCGGCACGGCAACGGTCAATACGTCGCCATAACCGGCTTTGCGCATCGCCTCGAGTCCGGCGCTGCGCACCTCGGAATAACGGCGCCCCGGACGCAGGGCGGCGAACGACGCTTCCCAGCCTATGCGTAATGCGGCGACACGCCGCCGGGCTTCGGCGTCGGGTTCACCGAGGATCACGGTGCGTCCGAAATCGCCGTGATAGTGGCCGTAGTGCGACACGGCGTCGATCAGAAACGGTTCGCCTCGCACCACGTGTCCTTTGGGCAGCAAGCCCGTGCCACCGGCCGCGATGAACACCGATTCGCCGCCACGTTGCGCGGCCTCGACACCGAAGCGTCGTTCGATCTCTTCCATGGTGGTGCCGACCGTGATGTCGCGCACCGCCGCCAGACAGGCGGCCGCATTCATGCGTGCCGCCCGTTGCATGAGCGCGATCTCGGTCTGCGATTTCACGACGCGCAAGCGACGAAACAGATTCGGATCGCAGCGCACGTCGATTTGATCGAGCCCCGCGCGTCGCAGCGCGGGTTCCACGGTGACGTCGTCGGTGACGATGCGTCCGCGCGCGAGGCCCGCCTCGGTGATCGCACGCGCGAGGCCCGCATGGGCGGTGGGCGCTTCGTGGCCTTCGGTGCGGCGCGTTGCGGCAATCCAGGCGCGTTCGATCGCGGCGAGATCGGCGTCGGGGCTGACGGGCCAGGCGGTCGACGGGGCGGCGCGCAGCGGCGTTTTGCCGCCGCTTTGCAGCCAATCCTGCCAGTTCGTCGGCGCCGTGTAGGCGATCATGCGTGCCGGGTAATCGGCTTCTTCGAGCGCAAGTCGCCAGATCTGCGCCGCCGACACCACCAAGGTGCGCTGCGCGGCCTGCGGTGTCCAGAGCGCGAGCGAGGCCTGCTCGAAGCCCATCTTGGCGAGGATCGTCCAGAAGCGGGTGAAGTAGTACACCTCGACCGGACGCGAGGCGACGAAAGCGTCCGCGCCGACTTCGGCGAGCAGCGCGGCGGCGCGCGCTTCGTTCACGAGCGAATCGCGGTCGATTTCTTTGAGTGACATGACTACCCTTGCGGATCCTGCGGGATCCGCAGAGCCCGTCGAAAATCGGCGCGTCGCGGCGAACCGCTCAGCGTCTGAAACCGCCCCCGGGCGGACGTGGTGCGCGTTCCTGCGCTTCGTTGATGCGCAGCGCGCGACCGCTCATCTCGTAGCCGTTGAGCGCCGCGATCGCCGTTTGGGCGTCGGCGGACGGCATTTCGACGAAACCGAAGCCGCGGGGCCGGCCGGTTTCGCGATCGTTGATGAGTTTGACCGAGTCGACTTTGCCGTGGCGTTCGAAGAGCACGCGCACGTCGCCCTCGTTCGCGGAGAAGGGCAAGTTGCCCACGTAGATCGTCGTCATTCAGCCGTCTCTCTTGCAAGCAGTCGGAGGGATGGGACGGCTTGATCGTACCGAAGCCCCCGACGGCAAGTAAACGGGAGGGGGTCGAGTACGACCCCCTCGCCGAATCGGAGCGCGGTTCCGGTTATTTCCTGGCGCCGCTGGCCGGCGGGAACTTCTTCTTGTAGTACGTCCAGCTGGTTTCGTTTTCGCGTGCGTCATCCGCCGGCGGCGGCGAGCGCCACTCGGGGTAGGTCGTGGCGATTTCCTTGAGGACCACGGGCGGCAACTGTTCGAAGTTGTCGAGCTTGCGACCCGCGGCATGGATGTAGATTTCGCCGGCGCGGCCGCTCATCTCCATCCAGGGCAGCCAATCGGCGATGCGCACCCAGCCGACGCGAATCGCCGGGTTCAGATTCTTCGGGTCGGTGAGTTCGTCGATGTTGCCGAAGAAATTGAACATCTCGGTGGCGTGGTAGAAGCCGCCGATCTGCTTCTGGTAATCACCGGCAAGCGGGTTCGAGTAGAAGAGCGGCACGGTCAGCGTGTTCCACCACTGGTTGCCGCTCATCGTGGCGGTCCAGGTGGCCGGTTTGCCGTCGGCGCCGATCGGGAACACCGGACGCTGGTTCACCGGATCGTTCGCGGTCTGCAAAACTTTGACCGTCTGCCCGGTCCACGGATTCTTCCAGTCGCGCAGCAGTTCGCCTGTCGCCGGATCGACATACAGCAGCAATTCGCGCGAGATCAGTCGCCAGCCGGCGCCGCGCACCGGATCGGTGACGGTGACGCATTGGCGGATGTTCATGCCTTCGACGTTGAAGAGTTTGCGGTCGCGCTCGCCGGGCACGCGGCTGTAACCCTCGCCGTGGAACCAGTAGACCGTCGGCACGTTGTCCTGCGCCGAGCACTGGATTTTGCGCGCTGCGAGGTTCGCGCCTTCGGGTGTGGAAAGATCGATACGCTTGGGTTTGGCGGCCTGCGCCGGCAGGGCGAGCGCGCAGAGCAGCGTGGCTATCAACGCCACCGAATTCCGATAACGGGACATGTCGACCTCCTGAGAACCGAGCAACGAGATCGCATCATCATACACGTATGACGACTGCGGCCCAACGCCGGAGGCAGCAGTGTTCGTCAGTCACCCAAATATTTGGTGACGCGCGGATCGATCGTGGACACGGGGACGCGATCGCGCACGAGCTCGGTCATCACGCGCTCGGTATAAGCGGCCAGATCGGCGGCTTTGGCAGCCGCGCGTTCGGGGTCGTCCACGTGCCGTTCGACCGCATCGGCCGGCAAGACGCGGTGCGCCGCGAGCTCCGCTTCAAGCGTTTGCAGCCGTTCGCGCAGCAGATACACCTCGGCGGTGAGCGCGACGATGGCGCCGACCAGATTGTCGGGCGGCAGGTCGCGCAAAAAATCCGGTTCGCGGTCGGTGACCGGACCTTGCAGTGCGGCTTTGAAGTGGGGTGCGTTCATTTGCGAAATTGGTAGAGGTTCCAGTGGTTGGCGTTGATCGGGGCCCGCCCCGGGCGTTGCACCGAGCGGTTGAGTCGCGCGAAGGGCTCGATCGTGACCGACGAAAAACCGGCGGCTCGACCGAGTGCCTCGATGGGCGTGTCGTACCACGGTATCGAATAGGTTTCGTTGTTGGTGTAGGCGTGGCTGCGTTGCAGCACGTTTTGAAACGGGTCGCCCGGTCGCAGATGGAACTCGTGACCGGCGAACAACCCGCCCGGTTTGAGTACGCGGCAGGCTTCGGCGAGCAGCGCCTGGGTGTGCGAACGCGGTAGTTCGTGCAACATGAAATTGAAGAAGATCAGATCGAAGTGCGCGTCGGGATAGTCGAGATGCTCGAGATCCTGTTGCGAGAGCAGCAGCCGCATGCCGTTCTCGCGAGCGCGCTGATTGGCCACTTTGAGGCAGGGTGCCGACAGATCGACGCCGTGGCATTCGGATTGCGGATGCAGGCGCTGCCAGGTGACCAGCGCCGCGCCGTGGCCGGTACCCCAATCGAGCACGCGTGCATAACGTCCCTGCGGCAGCGCTTCGAACAGGATGCGGTAGATGCCGTTGGGGTCACCGTGCGAGGGCACGGTCGTGCGGCGACCGATTTCATAGGCGAGGCCGTCGAGCGCATCTTTGGCGACGCCGCCGGTGTGCTGGTGGAAGGGGACGAACTCGAAGTACTCGGGTAGTTTCAGTTGCGGGTCGAGGCGCAGGCACTCGGGCGGCGTTTCGCGGGCCGTGGCGTCGAGTTGGGCTTCGAGGGCGGCGCGCTGCGCCTCGAGCGTGGCGAAAATGCCGAGCGTCGGACGGTGATATTTGAAGCGTTGCAGGTTGCGATACGCCCAACAATAAAACTGGAACTCGAGCGTGTCGTCGAGCACTCGCTCGGCCGCACGCCAGTCCGTCGGTGCAGCGCCGCCTTGATCATGGATGCGGCGCTCGTAGGCGTCGTGCATGGCGCCGACGAGCGGGCCTTCCATGAAGTTGCGCGCGGCGCGCAGAAACGCGTGATAGCTGCGAAAGTCGCGACTCTCGTGGACCACGAGAGGCGTCGTCGTCGGGGTGTCGAGTGCACGGGGAACCGCATTCATGACCTTTCTCCGAAACTCATTCGAGGTAAGCGTAGCCGTCGAGTTCGCCTTCGTAAAATCGCTTCAAGGACTGGCTCTCGGCGATCGTCATCCGGCCCTCGCGTATGGCGCGCTCGCAATCGCGGGCGAGTGCCGGGGCGAGTTCGGCCACATCGTACTCCATGTATTCAAGTACTTTGTTGGCCGTGTCGCCGGCGACCACTTCTTCGATGAACCAGGCGCCGCTCTCGTCCAGACTGATGTGCACGACGTGCGTGTCGCCGAACAGGTTGTGCAGATCGCCGAGCGTTTCCTGGTAGGCGCCGACGAGAAACGCGGCGAGGTAGTACTCCTCGCCGGCGTCGAGTTCGTGCAGCTCGAGCGTGCGCTTGATTTCGCGATGGCTGACGAAGTGGTCGATTTTGCCATCGGAGTCGCAGGTGATGTCGGCGAGCACCGCACGCCGCGTGGGACATTCGTCGAGCCGGTGGATCGGCATGATGGGAAACAGCTGATCGATCGCCCAGGAGTCCGGCAGCGACTGGAACACCGACATGTTGCAAAAGTAGATGTCCGAGAGAATCGTCTCGATGCCCTCGAGCTCTTCCGGAACGTCGTCGAGTCGGCGGCACAGATCGCGAATGCGCGCGCAGGTCGCCCAGTAGAGACGTTCGGCGAGGCCGCGCAGCTCCAGCGACAGCAAGCCGAGGTTGAACATCTGCAGGCATTGCTCGCGTGCGGTGAGGGCGTCGTGCCAGCACTCGACGATGCGCCGCTCGCTCACCTCGCGATAGGCATCGAGCAGGTCGCGCACCGGTTGCGGCCATTGCGCGCCGCCGAAGTCGCGGTCCTCGTTGCCCGTGACTTCGAACTTGTCGAGCGCCGAGCGGCCGAGCGTGTTGAACACCAGCACGCTGTGATGCGCGGCGATCGCGCGGCCCGATTCGCTGACGATGACGGGGTGCGCGATGCCGCGTGAATTGCAGACGCTGCCGACGCGGTAGACCACGTCGTTGGCGTATTCCTCGATGTTGTAGTTCATCGACGAGGCGTAGTTGGTCCCGGACCCGTCGTAGTCGACGCCGAGGCCGCCGCCGACATCGATGTATTCGAGCCCGGCGCCGAGCAACTTCAGTTCCGCATACACGTGCGCGAGTTCGTTGATCGCGTCTTTGACGCGCCGGATGTCCTGCAACTGACTGCCCGGGTGACAGTGCACGAGTTTCAGGCAATCGAGCATGTCGTGGCGTCGCAGAACTTCGACGGCTTCGAGGATTTCGGTGATGAACAAGCCGAACTTCGATTTCTCGCCGGCCGAGTCGCGCCAGCGTCCGGACCCTTCGCTCGCGAGTTTCACGCGTACGCCGATGCGGGGTCTGATGCCGAGGCGCTGCGCGTGCGTGATGATCAGGCCGAGTTCCGAAAAATTCTCGACGACCGGGATGATGGTGCGACCGAGTTTGGTCGCGAGCATCGCGGTTTCGATGTACGAGTCGTCTTTGAAGCCGTTGCACACGATCAACCGATCCGGCGCGTTCTCGGTCATCGCCATGACCGCCAACAGCTCGGGCTTGCTGCCGGCTTCGAGGCCGAAGCCGTAGGGCGCGCCGTAGCGGAACACTTCTTCGACCACCAATCTTTGCTGGTTGACTTTGATGGGGAACACGGCGGCATAACGATTGCGGTAGTCGTTTTCCGCGATCGCCCGCGCGAACGCGTCGTTCAGCTGTTTCAGCCGGTGCGCCAGGATGCCGGAGAAGCGCAGTACGACGGGCGCCGTCAGTTCGCGCGCCTTGAGTCCTTCGACGACTTCGAGCAGATCGATTTCGTGACCGGCGCGTTGCTCCGGGCGAACGACGACGTGGCCTGCGGCATTGACGTCGAAATAACCCTGACCCCAGGCATTGACGTGATAGAGCTCCAAAGATTGCGCGACGCTCCAGGGCGGATCGCGCCGTGCCGCGTTCGTCATGTCGCCGGCCCCGGGCCCGTTTCGATCGGCCGCGACGGATCGCGGATCCACTCGCTCCAGGAGCCGGGATAAAGGCGTGCGCCCGGCAGACCCGCATGTTCTAGCGCGAGCAGATTGAGGCAGGCGCTCACGCCCGAGCCGCACATCGCGATGCTGCGCGCGGGCGGGTGACCCGCCAACGTCGCGGCGAATTGCTCGCGCAGCGTGGCCACCGGCAGCAGTTGCCCGGACGCATCCAGATTTTTGGTGAAGGGGTGGTTGATGGCGCCGGGCACGTGGCCCGCGACCGGATCGATCGATTCGTTCTGGCCGGCATAACGATCGGCACCGCGCGCGTCGAAGAGGCGCGTGTCGCCGCGCGCGAGTTCCCGCTGCAATTGCGTGACGTCGACCCACTGCGCGGCATCGGGCGCGGCATGGAAGACACGCGGCATGATCGCCGGGGTGGCGGCGGTGAGTGCGTGGCCTGCGGCCGTCCAGGCGGCGAGGCCGCCGGACAACACCGCCACGTCGGCGTGGCCCAGCCAGCGCAAGACCCACCATGCGCGCGAGGCGTACATGCCGTTGCCCTGGTCGTAGACCACGACCTGCGTGTCTGGCCCGACCCCGAGGGCGCCCGCGCGCGCGGCGAACGTGTCCGGGTCCGGGAGGGGATGGCGGCCGGTGCTGGCCGTCGCCGGCGACGACAGATCACGCTCGAGGTGCAAATAGCGTGCGTTTTCGATGCGACCGGTGGCGTAGGCGGTCTCGCCCCAGCTCGGTTTGCCGAGATCGAAGCGGCAATCGAGCACGATCCAGGTCGGATCGTGCAAGCGGGCGGCGAGGGTGCCGACATCGACGAGCGTGCGGTACATGTCTGCTCCACGGTATCCAGAGCGAATTCTCGGGCGTAGGTCCAGCCGTTACAATCCCCGCATGGCAATCGATCTCTATTGGGCGAGCGGCAGCGCGTATTCCTGGCGCGTGATGCTCGCGCTCGAACACAAGCGACTGCCCTACGTGAGTCACGAATTGCAGTTCTCCCGGCAGGAACAAAAGTCGCCGCAGATGATGGCGATGAATCCGCGCGGTCGGGTGCCGGTGCTCAAGGACGGCGACTACGTGGTGTTCGAGTCGGTGGCGGTGTTGCACTACCTCGATCGCAAATATCCCGCGCCGCCGATCTTCGGTCGTTCGCCCGAGGAAGCCGCCGTCATCGTGCGGGTGATCGAAGAATTCCAGGCCTACACCGAAGAACATCTCATGGGGATCGTGCGTACTTTGTGGGGTGGCGAGCCCAAGCTCGGGCGCGAAGCGCTCACCGACGCGATGCTGGTCGTGGCGCGCGAGGCCCGCACCATCGAGATGCGGCTCGCCAAAGGTGACTGGATCGTCGGTGACCACTACAGCGCCATCGACATGGTGATTTTCCCGGCGATCCAGTTGTTGCGCCGGGCGTTGGGTCGACCGGAGGCGGCCGATCTGGCGCGGCGTTTCCTGCCGCTAGAGGTGAATTATCCGGCGCTCGGGCGTTGGCTCGCGCGCATCGAGGCCCTGCCGGGTTACGATCGCACTTTTCCGCCGCATTGGCGCGGTACTTGAGGCCAGGGAGTTGCCAAGGAGCATCATGAGCGCACACAAGGTTCACGTGGAATTTCCAGGAAGGATCGTATTCGTCGGTTTCGGCAGCATCGGGCAGGGCGTCTTGCCGCTCGTGCTGCGTCATATCGGTACCAGCCCCGATCGCATCACCATCGTGACGGCCGAAGATCGCGGCAGCGCCGAGGCGGCGCAATTCGGTGTGCGATTCGTGCACGAGGCGATCACGCGTGACAACTATCGGCGTGTGCTCGAGCCGCTCGTCGGCAAAGGCGATTTTTTGCTCAACGTCTCGGTCGACGTGTCGTCGATCGCCCTCATCGAAATGTGTCAGCAGCGCGGCGCGCTCTATCTCGACACCTGCATCGAGCCCTGGGCCGGCGGCTACACCGATGCGACGCTGACGCCGGATCGTCGCACCAATTACGCGTTGCGCGAGACGGCGCTCGGCATGCGCAAGGGTCGCGAAGCCGGGCCGACCGCGGTGCTCACGCACGGTGCCAATCCGGGTTTGGTGTCGCACTTCGTCAAGCAGGCGATGCTCAACATCGCTGCAGACCTCGGTCTCGGCATCGCCGAGCCGACGACGCGCGACGGCTGGGCGCAGCTCGCCAAAAAACTGGATGTGCGCGCGATCCACGTCGCCGAACGCGACACGCAAGTGTCGCCGGTGCGCAAGCAGATCAATGAATTCGTCAACACCTGGTCGGTCGACGGCTTCGTGAGCGAAGGCTCGCAGCCCTGCGAACTCGGTTGGGGCTCGCACGAAAAAGAACTGCCGCCGGACGGCCACGGTTACGACTACGGTTCGCAGGCTTCGATCTATCTCACGCATCCCGGCGCCGCGACGCGCGTGCGCACCTGGACGCCGAAGGCCGGCCACATCCACGGTTTCGCGATCACGCACGGCGAGGCGATTTCGATCGCCGACTATCTGACCGTGCGCGAGGGCGGCAAGGTGAGTTACCGCCCGACGGTG
>Ga0214921_10011854_pt1 | contig 10513 bp, 9 predicted proteins | sample LL1505_MetaG_FD_177992 | JGI IMG/M metagenome (GOLD analysis project Ga0214921, IMG submission 177992) | Freshwater microbial communities from Lake Lanier, Atlanta, Georgia, United States - LL-1505 | ecosystem: Environmental > Aquatic > Freshwater > Lake | place: USA: Georgia | collected 2015-05-28
TCCTTGCGCATTTGGGGTTGAGGATCTTTTGTCGTATAATTCTTGTAAGTTATCTGTTGTTTGCGGCTTGTTACTGACGATAGTTGCAATAGGAGCCTGGGGATGCTTTTTTGGCTTGGAACTGAATTAGAGAAATTCTGGGGTCCATTTCGGCTCTTGGCTTCGCATTTTTTTCTCGGAGGACTCGGATTTGTTGCCTGTAGCCTTCTCACCTGGAGACTGTTGCCAAGTTTAGCTGCAAAACACTGCCCCCGCGATCGCGGACGTGCACACGCCGTGGAAGCAAATATGGCTCAGGGCAAGCCCACCGGCGCTGGAATTGTTTTTATCCCGATGTTTATCGCGGTTCAGTTATTTGTCTTGCCGTTGTCTTGGGAGGTTTTAGGTATTCTTGGTCTGACCCTGGCAGCTAGTGTATTTGGTTTTTTGGATGACAAATCAAATGACGCTTGGGGTGAGTACATCAAAGGCGCTATTGACCTTGTGATTGGTATTTTGGCCGCATTGGTCATCGGTGGATTGGTTCCGACCGAAATTTGGTTGCCGTTCACAAAGGTTAAACTGATGTTGTCGCCAGCATTATCCATTCCGCTAGCTGCTGTTTGGATTTGGACAGCCATTAATGCGACCAACTGTAGTGATGGAGTCGACGGCCTAAGCGGGACATTAAGCTGCATGGCTTTTTTGAGTTTAGGAGTTCTTCTGTATTTCGTTTTAGGGCACGTTGAGATGTCGAGCTATTTGCTCGTGCCACACTATAACGACGGTGCAACTTTCGGTATTTTGGCGGTTTCAATGGCAGGAACTCTAGCCGGATATCTTTGGCATAACGCCCACCCAAGTGCGTTGCTCATGGGTGATGCGGGATCTCGCGCCATGGGCTTTTTGCTTGGCGTGCTCGTCCTTAAATGTGGCAACCCATTCCTTGCATTGATTGTGGCAGGGGTCTTGCTGGTGAACGGGGGCACAGGTTTGGTCAAAGTGGCCCTCCTGCGCTTTTTCAAGATCGCAATTTTCAAAGATATCAGATTTCCTTTACATGACCATGTGCGCAAAAACATGCACTGGAGTACGCCGCAAGTTTTAGTTCGGTTTAGTTTGATTCAAATGGGGCTTACATTAACTTTGATGGTTCTCTTACTTAAGCTTCGTTGAGGTAGGCATGCATCTCGATCAGATTTTAACGGCGGCTGTCAGAGGTGGCGCTTCCGACGTGGTGCTTAAGACCGGCAGCATCCCGCGGTTTAGATTTCGGGGCGATCTTGTTGCGCCTGAAAATGGGTCGTTAATCACTCCAGAGCTGATGATGAGCTGGTTGCAGCAAATTCTTCCTGGCGACAAGAGAGATTTGCGCAAGGAGCGGGACTTCGCCTATCAAACGACGGAAGGGCATCGTTTTCGCGTTAATGCTTTTATGCAGCGCGGAAATCATACGATTGTAGCAAGAGTCGTACTTGGGCATATTCGAAGTCTTGAGGAGCTTCACATGCCGCCAGTTATTGCCAAACTCACCAAGGAGAGGCGCGGCTTAGTGCTGGTCACCGGCGTGACTGGTAGCGGCAAAAGTACAACTCTTGCGGCCATGGTAGACAGAATCAATCGGCAGAGAGCGGCGCATATTCTGACCATAGAAGACCCTATCGAGTATCTTTTGCGCGATGAGCTTTCAGTCATTGAACAGCGCGAGGTGGGCCTTGACACGGAGTCATTCAGCGCTGCCCTTCGATCCGCTATGCGGCAAAATCCGGACGTCATCATGATCGGCGAGCTGAGGGATCGAGAGACAGTAGAAACAGCTTTAAGGGCGGCTGAAACCGGCCACCTCGTATTTTCCTCGCTGCACACTGCTGACGCGGTTGAATCGTTAGGGCGGATGACGGGAATGTTCACCGGGGCAGAGGTTGAAAATATTCGTAAATCCATCGCATCTTGCCTGAAGGCAGTGGTTAGCCAGAGGTTGATACCTCGTTCAGATGGTCGAGGGATGGTGGCTCCGGTGGAAGTCATGGTCGTCACACAGGCGATACAAGAGCAAATTCGAGAGGGCAGCGTTTCGTCGAGCTTGCGTCAGTTAATTAGAGAAGGGCGTGACACTTACGGCATGCAAACATTCGATGACGCGCTTGTCAGCCTTGTTACAAGTGGGGTTATTTCAAAACAGGATGCTCTCAACTACGCTACCAGCAAATCGGAGCTTGAATTGAGTCTCACGGGTGTTGGACAATAGAGGGATGATAACTAACAAGTTTGAGGTGAACCGTGGTTCGTTCAGCAATCGTGGCTAGCGGTCTGGTGTTTGCGTCTTTATCCTTTGCGGCGCAGTTTGCTATTGATCAACTTCCAGTTGGGTCAGAGGTGACTCTGCCTGCGACAGCTAAGACGACAGTTCCGATGGGGTCTAGGGTCAAAATTACAAGCACGGATAGCCCCCAGACTCTCAGCATTGTTCCCGTGGGTAATGGGTCGACTTTTGCGGCGCCAATAAGCTTGGCTATCTATGATAACCACCAGGAACGAGTCAAATATGTGACCGTGGCGCCGAATGCACCATTTTTGTACAGTTTCAAAGGTCTCTCTTCTATCTCAATTCAGCCCACCCTCCCAAAAGATAAAGCTTTGTTAAGTGCCGGCGGCATTCGAATGCAGATCGAAAGTGATAAACCTGTTACTGTAGCGCGGTGATTGTGTAATTTTTATTAGCCCAGTTTCTCAAGTGGGCTTGAGTGAGTTTAATGCAACGAGTTTTGCAATTCTGTCTTGGTTTGTTTTTTTTCAGTTCAGTAGTGACGCAAGTTCTTGCGGAAGACTTCACTGTCGGGCTTGTGCTCGATAAAGCAGGGAAGGATGACCAAAGTTTCAATGCGTCCGCATATCGCGGAGCACAACGAGCTGAAAAAGATTTAGGCGTCAAAGTCAAGACGATTGAGGTTCGTGACGCAGCCTCCTCGGAGAGCATGCTGCGGGCTTTGGCGGGCAAAAAATACAGCCTAGTGATTGCCGTTGGATTCAGCCACGCAGGCGCTGTCTCTCGTGTTGCCCCTGCCTTTTTAGATCGTAAGTTTGTCATCATTGATAGCGAAGTAAAATTACCAAATGTTACGTCAATTATGTTCGCTGAGCATGAGGGTTCGTTTCTGATGGGCGCCATGGCAGCCATGGCGTCAAAAACCGCAAACGTGGGCTTTATTGGTGGAATGGATATTCCGTTAATCAGGCGTTTTTCAATGGGCTACGACTCCGGCGCAAAATATATGAACCCTGGCGTCAAGGTGCAATCTGCCTACATTGGAGTGACTGGGGACGCATTCAACAATCCGCCCAAAGCCAAAGAGCTTGCGATTTTGCAGCATGCACAGGGTGCTGATGTCATATTTCACGCTGCGGGAGCGTCAGGTCTAGGGGTATTTAATGCAGCCGAGGAAAAGAATTTTTTAGCTATAGGCGTTGATAGTAATCAGAACGGTGTCAGGCCCGGAAAAATTTTAACGAGCATGGTCAAGGCAGTAGACGTTGGTGTTTTTGAAGCCGTAAAAGCGGCCAAGAAAAACGAATTGCCTGTCGGAGCAACAGTGTTTCACGGGTTTCGTACCGGGGGCATCGCAATGGCTCTCGATGATAACAATAAAGCGCTGATGACGCCGTTGATGTTGAAAAAAGCCGAATCGATTAAAGCTGATATTTCTTCAGGAAAAATCAAAGTTCCTGACTATTATTTGTTGAAAAAGTGACACGCAATGCCAAGTACTTTGCTGAATAGCATCAATCCACTTATTGAATTTCGCAATGTTTCAAAACAATTCGGATCCTTGTTCGCAAACAAAGATATGTCATTTAGAGTTCGCGAGGGTGCGGTTCACGCAATCATTGGCGAAAATGGAGCCGGCAAAACGACAGCAATGCGTATGCTTTTTGGGTTTGAGGAACCGAGCTTTGGCGATATTTTATTTAAAGGGGAGATCAAACCCTGGCACAGCCCTCGAGGAGCGTTGTCGCACCGAGTTGGGATGGTTCATCAGCATTTCATGCTTTCACCTGTGCATTCTGCCCTTGATAATGTCCTATTGGGGCGCGAGTTTTTGCTAAGAAGCAAATCGAAGGGTTCAGGGATAAAGCTTTTTGGCTCGGTTTTGAGTCGGATACAGCGGGAAAAAATTCATGCCGAGCTTGAAGCGTTGTGCCAGAAAATGGGGTTTTTAATTCCTTGGCATGAATCAGTGGAGAACCTCCCAGTGGGGATTCAACAGCAGTTGGAAATTATCAAACTGCTGCACGCTGGTGTGGATCTGATGATCTTTGATGAACCTACGGCCGTTCTAGCGCCGATAGAGACCCAGAAGTTTATTCAGATGTTAAAAACTTTGAATCAGGAAGGTAAGACGATTCTTATCATCACTCACAAGCTTCAGGAAGTTAAAGACGTCGCTGACGAGTTTACTGTCTTACGTAAAGGCCGAGTGGTCGCTACAAAAAAATGCGCGGATGTTTCCATACAAGAAATGGCAGATTTGATGATTGGGCGGCATGTGTCTCTCAATCCAATGCCGCGGGTAGCCTGCACTCCTGGGCAAGCTGTGGTTGAGATCGAGAATTTATCGATCACACGAGCCGGCAAAAAAAACAAACTGACTAACATTTCGATGACGGTGGCTAGGAATCAAATTGTCGGCATTGCTGGCGTTGAAGGTAGTGGGCAGAACGAGCTTCTTAAGCTTATTTGTATGCCAAAGAGCAGCAAACCTCCCGGCTACCGGTTGACTGGGAAGCTTTCTCTCTTTGGTAAGCCCGGGCTGAAGTTTAGCGCCACGAAAGTCCGAAGAAAAAGCATTGGCATCGTTCCATCCGATAGGTTGCGCGAGGCTGTTCTCGCCGACGAATCAATTCTGGAAAATGATCTGCTAGGGCACGACCACGAATTTACAAAAGGCTTGTTTTTTCCTTTTAAATGGATTGATCGTGGTGCAGCTCGTGAACGAATTACGGGTGAACTGAGAGATTTTGATGTGCGACCTGAAAACCCAGATCATATTTTGGGGCAGCTATCGGGCGGAAATCAGCAAAAGTTCGTGATGGCCCGTGAGTTGTCTCGGCATCCTGAACTCATCGTGTGCGCGCAGCCAACGCGGGGCGTTGATGTTGGCTCTATAGAGCAGATTCATGCTGAAATTTTAAAACGCCGCGAAAATGGAGCTGGCATTTTGCTGATATCGTCGCAGCTTGAAGAGTTGATGGCCTTAGCGGACGTGATTCACGTCATGTTTGAGGGACGCATGGTTGCCTCCTTTGAGCGAAGTGAATTTGATGAAGCTCGCATCGGGGTTGCAATGGGCGGAGGTGGAGCTTGACGGGATGGTCTCGATTTGTTTCGGAAATTCTTTTAGCGGCGCTTGCGCTCGTGATTGGACTTAGTTTGGGCGGCTGGCTTGCGTATGCGGCGGGCGAGAGCCCGTGGAGAGTTATAGAAATCATTGTAACTGGCGCTTTCGGGAGCGGCTATGACCGCGGCATGGTGATTTACTTTGCAGGGATCCTAATAGCGACCGGACTAGCCGTAGCCTTGCCCTTTCAGGTTGGGGTTTTTAATATCGGCGGAGAAGGGCAGACCCTCATGGGTGCGCTGGCTGCAGGTGTTATCGGAGCTTATGCCCCGGAGAGTTGGCCTCATTGGGCCGCTGTCTCTGCAGCGTTTGTGGGCGCAGTTCTGACAGCTGGTTTATGGGGTTCAATCGCTGGCGGGATTCGCGCTTTCCGCGGCGGGCATGAGGTGATTGGCAGCATTATGCTGAACTTTATCGCTGCCGGAATCACCGGATGGCTTGTCGTTGGCAAATTACAAGCACCCGACAGTCAGAATCCGGAGATGAAAGTGATAGGTGAAGTGTTCAAACTTCATCGTTTCGGGGCCTACAACGGAGCTCCAGCAACAACCGCTGCGTTGGTTGCTTTAATAATGGCTTTTTTATTCTGGCTTGTTTTGGAGAAAACGCCTGCAGGGCTTAGGATTAAAACGGTGCGTCAATCTCCAGATGCTGCGGTTGTGGCGGGCTACGATCCCGCAAAAGTTCGATTTTGGGCTTTTACATCCGGTGCGGCCATGTGTGGCCTTGCAGGTGCTGTCATGGTTTTGGGTGAGTCGTGGCGGTTTCGCCTGGAGATTAGTGACGGGTTTGGATTTCTAGGAATCCCTGTCGCGCTTTTGGGACGCGGACGTCCCTTGGGTGTCGTCGTGTCAGCAATTCTTTTTGCTGTGTTGCATCACGGAGCAAGCTCACTGGATATTGAGTCTACTAAAGTTGGACGAGACTTAGCGCAAGTCATCGAAGCTGTTGTCGTGTTATCTGTGATTTCGTTGCCGCCAATGGTGCGAGGGCTAAGAAAATGGCTTTAATCGAGATTAGCGAACTGTTTTTGTCCGGATTGAGATTTTCCGCGCCTTTAATTCTCGCAGCAATGGCTGGTCTTTACTCTGAACGGAGTGGTGTTGTTCAACTCGCTCTAGAAGGGTTCATGCTGTTCGGCGCATTTGTGGCGGGTACTGCAGCATACTACACAAGTGATGGACCAGCGGGAATCATGGCGGCCGTTTTATTTGGAGCTCTTGCTGGGATTTTTTACGGTTTTCTGGTCATTAAATTGCGAGCTGATCAAATCGTTGCTGGGACTGTGATCAACATGCTGGCGTGGGGAGGTATTCCTGTGGTCTGTAAGAATTTATTTGACTCTACAGCAGGCACACCCACGCTCGAGCTATCACAAAGGCTGCCGAGCTGGTTTCCAATTGTCATCGCATTTGCCGTCGTACTAATCACGGCGTGGATCTTTAAACAAACGGCGTTTGGTCTGAGGCTATCCGTAGCCGGCGAAAAACCTGAAGCCCTCGAGGCTGTTGGTGTAAACCCCCGGAATTTACGCTGGGCAGCAGTTATGATTGCTGGTGCACTGGCGGGTTTAGCTGGAGGATTATTGTCGGTGTGTTTATCGGCAGGATACTCGCGAAATATGACCGCGGGCCGGGGGTTTATGGCCTTAGCCGCGCTCATTCTTGGGAAATGGAAGCCGTGGCCAGCTTTTTTGGGCTGCCTTCTCTTCGGTTTCTGTGAGGTTGTTCAGCTAAAGGCGCAAGGCGTCGCAATTCCTTTTGTGGGAGTACTCCCAGGACAATTAATCCAAGTTGTTCCCTACGTCGTGACGCTTGCTCTGATTGCCGGCCTCGTTGGCGTGAGCCGCGCGCCGGCAAAATTAGGCCATAGCTCGTAGTTTTTTAGAGACGATTAGCCGCGAAGCATTTCATCACGGCCTGGACCAGTGCCCACCCACATGACACGGGTGTTCGTGTAACGCTCAATGGCCGCTAGGTATTGTCGTGCATTAGCCGGCAAATCATCGATTGATCCTGATTTTGGGATGTCGGCCGTCCAGCCTGGAAGAGCGACGTAAACTGGTTCGCATTGAGATAAAACTTCCGCATCCCAAGGGAAGTCTTCAATTTCTCCGAGCTCCGGGTGCTTGTACTTCACGCAGATTTTTAGTTCACTGATTCCGGCGAGAATGTCCATTTTGTTGATGATGACTCCATCAAACCCATTGACGGCGGCGCTATATCTAAAAGCAACCGCATCGAACCATCCGCATCGCCTCGGGCGGCCGGTTGTGGCTCCAAATTCATGCCCTTTTTTTGCAATTTCGGCACCAACTGCATCGTGCAGCTCTGTGGGGAATGGGCCACTCCCCACCCGTGTGACATAGGCTTTTGCGATGCCGTAGACATTAGTGATCACTTTAGGGGATAGCCCAATGCTGCTGCAAGCGCCTGCTGCCGCCGTACTGCTTGATGTTACGAATGGATAGGTCCCATGATCCAAATCTAACAGAGTGCCCTGGGCGCCTTCTAGCAAAAGTCGCTTACCAGCTTTGATGGCTTTGCGCAGTCTGGTCTCCACATCACACACATACGGCGCGATGTGGTGGGCTGCAGCATGGAATTCGTCCCATGATTTTTTTTCAGCTTCGTAATGCTGTTTAAACTCAGGCTCTGCCTCGATCATGTCATTGATCCAGGCTCGGCGCGCGTCGTCTTTCACAAAATGTCCCATGCGCAAACCCGTTCTGCTCGCTTTTTCGGAGTAAGTTGGGCCTATACCGCGCTTGGTTGTGCCAATAGGTGTTGCGGATTTCGATTCACGTGCACCGTCCAAATGGATGTGCCAAGGCGTGATGACGTGGGCTCGGGCTGAGATCCATAGGTTCTCAGGAGTGATTTCTACGGCCACTGCACCAGGCGTCTTTGCGCTAGCCTTCATTTTGTCAATTTCACCGACAAGGCCTACGGGATGAATCACGACTCCAGCCGCCATGGCGGACACGAGTCCTTTTTGAAAAACTCCACTTGGTATTTGGTGTAAAACGTATTTAGTGCCGTTGATCCAAATTGTATGACCGGCGTTGTTGCCACCCTGATAGCGGGCCACAATGTCGGATTTTTCTGCCAACACATCGACCCATTTGCCTTTTCCCTCGTCACCCCATTGCGCTCCGACGACGACCGTCACTTGACTCATGGCTCATGATTCCTTTCCGGAATTTATGGTCGATTGATTTAAAACAGCTCATGTCGTTTTAAAACTGCGTAGTCGTCATTTCAAGCGCTTATCTGGCATTTGGTTTTTTTTAACAGAACTGCACAAAAAAACAGCAGAACGACTGTTTTTGCTCGTGACGAGACTTGAATTTGACTATTCTATGAGGCTCACGGTGGTTGGTAATCCAAATGGCTATGGCGTACGAACTTGCGCCTTTTGCCCGATCTTGGTGCCTAAGGGGGCCATTTAATGACGATTGACGCTCTAAATGCGGTTTCAGCTCTGGATGGGCGCTATTCTGATCAGTTAGAGGGGCTTGGGCAGATCGTAAGCGAGGGCGGACTCATCGGGTACCGCATTCGGGTGGAGGCGGCATGGCTGCTTCACTTGGCAGAGCCGAAGGTCAACATCATAGCGCTTTCAGCGGATGTTAAGGCGTTCCTAAACGCCTTGGCGACTGGAGAAATACCTGGCGACGCAGCCTCCGAGATCAAGACCATTGAAAAGACCACCAATCATGACGTCAAAGCTGTTGAATATTGGTTGCGCACCCATCTAGCCAATCTAGGCGCTAGTCCCGCGGTTCTGTCCCACATTCATTTTGCCTGTACCAGCGAAGATATCAACAATGCGGCCTACAGTCTGATGTTGAGTGACTTACGCAGCAAGATCATCTTACCGACATTTGATCGTCTCATTCATGAGATGACGGACATGGCACGATCCATGAAGGACGTCGCGATGTTGTCTCGCACCCATGGTCAGACGGCAACGCCGACCACGATGGGCAAGGAAATGGCTGTTTTCGCGTGGCGGCTTAAAAGACAAAGAGACGCCTTATCGCGGCAGCCTATTTTAGCAAAATTTAACGGTGCAGTTGGTAACTACAATGCGCACATGGCGGCGTATCCGAATTCTGATTGGGTCGCCATATCAAAGGACTTTGTCGTGGAGAGATTAAAACTCCAATGGAATCCTCTGACAACGCAAATAGAAAATCACGACGCGTTCGTAGAGTATATGACGACCGTGCGGCACTTCAACACCGTACTTCTAGATTTTGTTCGTGACATTTGGGGATATATTTCGCTGGGATATTTTTCACAGAAAACGGTCTTTGGCGAGGTAGGGTCTTCGACGATGCCGCACAAGGTGAATCCAATTTATTTTGAAAATGCAGAAGGCAATCTAGGAGTCAGTTCGAGTTTGCTAAATCATTTCATGGAAAAGCTTCTAGTGAGTCGTTGGCAGCGGGATTTGTCAGATTCGACGGTTCTACGCGTGACAGGCACGGCCATCGGGCATTCGCTCCTTGCGTGGAAGAGTGTATTGCGAGGGCTCGATAGAGTCGCAGTCAACGAACGCCGCATCAACGAAGATCTTCAAAGTGCCTGGGAGGTTCTTGCAGAGCCCGTTCAAACAGTTATGCGACGTTATGGAGTGGCCGATGCTTATGAGCGACTAAAACACGCCACGCGTGGCGCTGCAGTCGTAACCAAGGAGATGATTCACTCCGCCATCGATCAATGTGCTGAAATTCCTGCGGCAGAGAAAATAGAAATGAAAAAATGGACACCCGCGACCTATATTGGTTGTGCACCGAAGCTTGTAACGGAGTTTGCGCCTGTATGAAGATTAGCTTGAAGACTTTGGCGGAAAAACTCGGAGCAAGCCTGCATTTTCCAGAGAAATCTGATGCGGAAGTCATTTTGACTAGCGTGGCACCGATTGATAAGGCTGGGCCAGGGGACGTCACGTTTTGCATTAATCCGGAATATTTTAAATTTGCATCGACCACCAAAGCTGGGGCCGTCATTGTGGCGGAACCGATAACAGATTGCTTTCGCCCTCAGATTATTCATGCAAAAGCATACTGGGCGTTTGCCACCACATTTCAGATGTTCGTGACGCCACGGATTGAAACCGGTCGGGTTCAT
>Ga0214921_10011856_pt1 | contig 10511 bp, 6 predicted proteins | sample LL1505_MetaG_FD_177992 | JGI IMG/M metagenome (GOLD analysis project Ga0214921, IMG submission 177992) | Freshwater microbial communities from Lake Lanier, Atlanta, Georgia, United States - LL-1505 | ecosystem: Environmental > Aquatic > Freshwater > Lake | place: USA: Georgia | collected 2015-05-28
ATATGAGGGTGCATGCATGGAATTATGTGATTCACATGTACCCATATCATGTCAAAGTACATGTGAAAGTATATGTGAAAATATATGTGAACCCAAAAAGTCAATAGGTAGAAAGTTGTTATCCAAAGTTGCATCAATTTTTGGTCACAAGAAAGATGATTGTGTACTCCCATCTCTAAAACCGACTAAGTTTGATGCTGAAGAGGCTTTAAAATACAATGAACCAAACGGAAAATTTAGCTATGACTCAACCAATTATAATCTGGTAAATTGTTCAGATGATGCAGAATTACAGAAATATGCATTTGCATTAGGACTTGATGTCAATATTTATTTCAATTTAAAGTTATACAAATTATTTGTTGATTTGAATGAGTCCAAATACAAGTTGATTGTTGGCAAATTGAAAAAATGGTTGGAAAGTCAAACTGATTTTTCTAAATATGTGTCTCTTGTTTAGATTTAAAAACATTATTTTATCAAAATTAAATTAGATATAAGATAATATATGTCAAAGCTAATTCCCAAAAGAAAAATATTACTGTCATTTAGTTTTGTGCTAGATGATATGAATTTTATTTCAAGTAGTTTGTCTATTATAAAAAATCCGCTAAATGATGCACAATATCTAGCATTAGTAAGATGCAATTTTTGGATAGGAGAAGGCAGCAAGACAAATAATATGTTATTGACACTATATAAAAATTTAAATATTATAGACAATAAATTGATATGTTATGACTTTATAAAAGATAGTAAAAGAAATGGTGTTGAAGATATAAAACTATTTAATTTTGACAATAAGATATATCAGATTGGAACATACAAATATGATTATATTGATGTGGTATCTGCATGTCCATTTGATTATCCAGATATTAAGAAAACTAAGGAAAATGTTATAACTCCAACATTTAAGACAGAATACACAAAAGAAAAGAATTGGGTTTATTTTAATTGGAATGAGAAGCTAACTGTTATTTACAGGTGGTTTCCTTTGCAAATATGTGAAATAGATTTTTCTAATAAGAAATTATTATTGTTAAAAGAAATAGAGATGCCTACAATATTTGAAGATATCAGAGGTTCATCATGTGGTGTGAAATATAATGGCAAAACATGGTTCATTGTTCATAAAAGATTAGATATCACAAAATATTTGTATATGTTTGTGACCATTGATGAGAAGATGAATATTAGGTATTCTAGATACTTTAATCTTGAGGCAAATAGGGAATTTTGTTATGGTTTATTGATAGAAAATAATGAGATAATTCTTGGATATAGTACTAATAATAGAACATCAAATATTGCTATTTTTGATTATAACTATATTGAGAATGATTTAAAATGGTTTGATGCTATCTGTCAGTCAAATGTGAAATAAGTTGGACCAAAGTATAGATGATAATTGGTTGCATTGGTTTAGGATTAGTTGGAAAAGCAATATATGATGTTCTAAAAGAGAAATATGAAATGATTGTATATGATATTAAAATACAAGATTCAAAAATTACAGATATATTGGTAGCTGATGTTGTTTTTATTGCTGTTCCGACCAAAGTTAAAGATGATAATACATGTGATCTTAGTATTTTGGATAAAATAATAGATGAACTGCATGAACTGAAATATGGAGGTATTGTGTGTATTAAAAGTACAATAACACCAGAAACAACAATCAAATATATTGATAAATACAAAAATGACAAGATATGTTTTTGCCCAGAATTTCTAAAGGAAAGAAGTGCATATGATGATTTTAAATTTAATAATCCATTACTTATAGTTGGCACATTAAGTGATGATGTTTTTGAAACTATTAAAGATATTCATCAATCAATATGCATAGTTTCAAAAAAAGTTCATCCTACAGAAGCTGAATTAACTAAATATTTCCAAAATGTCTACAATACAAATAGAATATTGTTAGCAAATGCATTTTATGAAATATGCAAAAGTAATAATGTAGAATATGACAATATTATTGATAATTTATTGGTTAGAAAAGAAATAGATGACAAATATTTAAGATGCAATGAGAAACTGAGGGGTCCATCTGGCCCATGTTTGGTAAAAGATACATTAGCATTTAATGAATATTCCAAAAACATTACTGTTGGTGGTAACAAAATATCTTTGTTTGGTGCAATGGTTAATGATATGAAACTTTATCCAAAAACAGTTATTGATGGAACCAGAACAGAATTAGAATATTTTGGAAAAACACTTTGAAGTTGTACATAATCTTTTTTTAATCTGCATATTGTCCATATGCAGATTAAAAAAATTGATATTATAATTTGTGATTTATGCTGAATATCATATAACCAGTATTGCAAATGGTTATATCTATCTCAAGCTCTTACTACAACCCGAATGTGCCCCTCAAGCACATCTCAGTACTGGGCAATATGGAAGATAATCATGGAGAAGTGACAGTGACACAAATTTATGAAAATGCATATGATGATCCAATTGAGGCACAATATACATTTAATTTGACAACAAATAGTGTTATTACTGCATTTAGCATGAAAATTGGTGAAAAAACTATTGTGGGAAAAGCAATGGCAAAATACAAAGCTAGGACAACATATGAAGTTAGCAAAAGTAGTGGTAAACAGACAGCATTATTAGAAAAATATATGGGTTTATATTCTGCATCCATTGGAAACATATTGCCTGGTGAACAGGTAACTATAACATTTACTTATCTGACAACATTAGATACTGACATAGCGGGATTCAAATTTCTATTGCCAACAAATATTGCTCCCATATACACATCAAGTTCATCTTCTAAAAAATCAAATTATCAGTCCATCATATATTCAACAGGTTGCAATTATGAATTCAATCTAAGACTAGAATGGCATACAGGAACAAAATTTACCACCATCATATCACCCACAAATGAATTAGTTTTTTTGGATGATAGCGAAACAAAAAAAATTATTGTTTCTTCAGCAAAACCATCTTCAGGAGATATTGTAATATATGCCAAAACTGATGCTAAAACAATTCTCTATGATTATCATGATGAGATATCTAATAATCATTATATGATGTTGGCACAACAAGTGCCTGATATTGATGTTGATAGGAGATCCAAAATATATAATTTTGTTTTGGACAGAAGTGGTTCCATGTCTGGCATGAAGATGACCCAAGCATTAGAATCATTGGAATTATTTATTAGATCACTACCTGAAGGATCATATTTCAATGTGATTAGTTTTGGGTCTGATCATTGTGCATTATGGAATCATAGTGTGCCATATGGTGAAAATACAATGAAAATATGTTTAGATCAAACATCAATATTTAGTGCAGATATGGGTGGTACAGAAATTTTTGGTTGTGTTAATCATGTGTTGAATGAATCATATTCATCATTTACATTCAAAAACAAAAAGACTGCATCAGATGACATGGAAAATATTGTCATATTGCTAACTGATGGACAAGTATCAAATAATAATGAAATTGTTCAGATGGTAATGAAACACAATGAAACAAATATTAGAAAATTCAGGTTTTTTGGTATTGGTATTGGACATGATGCAAGCAGATATCTATTGGAAAATATCACAAATGCAACATATGGATGCTTTAAAATGATTGTAGAAGAAAAACAATTAAGTGATGCAGTTATTGAACTAATGAGTTATGTAACAAAGCAATATTACAAAGATATTACATTAGAAAGTGGTGCATTTTGTTCCGACAATACAGTTATGTATCCGGGACAATATTTTGCAACTTATTGTAAGTTAACAGATGATGAATATAAATTATTTTGTGAAAATGGATTACATGTCTCATTTACTAATGGATTAACAAATGAGATTGTCACTAATAAAATTACCCATACAGAAACACAAGTGGGTCAACCATATCTTAAAAAAATGTATGCGAATGAAAGAATCACAAATAGAACATGTTTAGATGATTCTGAAGTTTATGAACTTAGTGTTGAAAATCAGTTAATGAATGATTTTGTGTCATTTGTCCTTTCAGATGATATTGCAGTAACAAGTGATGAAGCACCAACTATCAGTGTACCTCATTACCACAGAGATATAACACAGACTATGGAAATTGGTGTAAATGTATCAACATTTGGCAACACAATAAGACATGACACTATAAATTATGATGTTTGTGCAGTTAAGAGTGCAATGCTCAAAAATATTGCAGATATGATGCAGAGAGGAGAGAAGTGTGAATTGTTTGAGGATCGTGCTGCACGATTTGATGAACCGCGCAAGACAATAACAAAAACAAAACAATCATTCAGTGAAAAAATATCATCTGGGATCACACCTTTATTGAAATTAAAGAAGAATATTTCTGAAAGTGCACCTTTTTTGAAATTGAAAGAAAATATATCTGGAATCATGCATTTCAAAAAAGATTCTGGTATATCGGCAAAACACAGTTTACCAAGTGAAGAGCCAACACATGATACTGTACCACTATCAGGCCCTGTTTTTGCAGCAGATTATGCAATAAAATATAGTTTACCGGATGGTGAATTTAAATATGATAAAACTAATTATGGTTTGATAAATTGTTCAAATCATGAAGAATTGGAAAAATATGCCGTTGCATTAGGACTTGATGTTAAAGTCTACTTCAATCTGAGACTCTACAAATTATTTGTGGATTTGAATGAGTCTAAATATAAATTAATTGTTGCCAAATTGAAATCATGGCTAGAAAAACAAATTGATTTGTTAAAATTTATGCCCATCGCTTAAAATTCAAGATTAGCCCAATGTTTTTTTTATTTAAAATCCCCTTTAAATCCAAATGGAATATCCTCCACGCTTTTAGGGGTTGAAAAATTCCACACTTTGCAATATTGTTTATGTTCTTCAACTTGATAAAATTTGGGTAATTCCTGTGATATGCATATTGGAATAATATGTCCATCCTTCATGTAGTTGATACAATTCATAAAAGTCACTGGATCATTATTAAAAACTTCTCTTTCCTCAAAGTTGGGCCACATTACCACGACCACATTATCAAATTTAGTAAAATCTTTATAGGTATATCTCCATTTGTTCATGGGATCATTAAGTGCCTTATCACTAAATGCACAATCATTACACATTTCTTTGTGATCTTTCCACCGAAATATATTTTCCATAAGTATTGCAAATGACAGTTTGATTTTTGGTGTTGCACCACAAAATATATGTAATTTTTTTGCTTCAGGTGATGACAAATCAGAAAATGTTTTTATCATATCTTCTATTTGTTCATCTGTTGTCAGCAATTCATGGAGCAATTGATCAAGAGTTATTTTGGTGGTCATGATTATTTGTTATGTTATGAGATTATCTAGATAGTCATATTAAGTTTATTTCAAATTTTTATTTGTATGCATCACATAAAATTGATTTATTAAATATCTAATACTATTGAAAATATATGTTATATCATACCCAATGACTCTATACACAGTTGTATCAGGCAAAGAATTCAAAGAAATATTTCCTGAAGATGAGTTTTACAAGCTAACTAATGGTCCTGAAAAACACTTTGGATTACGATATCATGATGGATTCAATAAAGATCCAAAACCATTCAATCCAACTGATACATGTCAACCTGGTGGTATTTATTTTACAAATAAACAGAACATTGGTCTTTGGGCCATGTGCCTGAATCCTATGCCACAGTGGATTCGAAAAGTAGAAATATGTGATGATGCCAGAATATACATTGAAAATAATAAATTTAAGACTGATAAAATAATACTTCTTAAAAGAGAATCAATTTGGGATAATAAAAAGTGGAGCACATTGATTGTTCAACAAAATAATGCTGCATTTGTAAGGATACAAACACCACAAATATGCAAAATGTTTGTTGCACAAAATAGATTTGCTCTGCAATTTGTTAAAGAACAAACATATGAATCATGTAAATTAGCTGTGCAAAAAAATGGATATGCTTTGCAATATGTAACACAGCAAACACCCGAAATATGCGAAATGGCTATTCGACAAAATGGATATGCTCTGCAATTTGTTGAAGAACAAACACCTGAAATATGCAAATTAGCTGTGCAACAAAATGGATATGCCCTGCAATTTGTTGAAGAACAAACACCTGAAATATGCAAATTGGCTGTGCAACAAAATGGATATGCCCTGCAATTTGTTGAAGAACAAACACCTGAAATATGCAAATTGGCTGTGCAACAAAATGGTTGTGCCTTAAAATATGTAAAAAAATATACTTATGAGTTATGTAAATTAGCTGTCCAACAAAATGGTAAATCATTGAAGCATATAATGAAGCAAACACTTGAATTGTGTAAATTGGCTGTTCAACAAAATGGTAAATCATTGAAGCATATAATGAAGCAAACACTTGAATTGTGTAAATTGGCTGTTCAACAAAATGGTCTATCTTTGAAGTGTGTAAAAAACCAAACACCAGAATTATGTGAATTGGCTGTTCAACAAAATGGTTTGGCTCTGGAATATGTAAAAAAACGAACATATGAACTGTGTAAATTGGCTGTTCAACAAAATGGTTTAGCTTTAGAATATGTAATAGATCAAACTTCTGAACTATGTGAAATAGCTGTAAAACAAAATGGTTTGGCCCTGCGTTATGTAAATTGGATAATCAGACAATATTGGTATCACTTTGGTACATATAAAAGTTTAAACACCTGTTTTAAGCAATTATGTAAATTGGCTATTGAACAAAATGGTTTGGCTTTAGAATATGTATATGTACTAGATCAAACACCCGAACTATGTGAAATAGCTGTAAAACAAAATGGTTTAGCTTTGCAATATGTTTATGAACAAACACCTGAATTATGTAGGCTAGCCCTTCAACAAAATGGTTTAGCTTTGCAATATGTTTATGAACAAACACCTGAATTATGTAGGCTAGCTCTTCAACAAAATGATATGGCTACAACATACATATCAAAACAAATTGTCATGTAATACATAAAATTGATTTATTAACTGTCTAATATCATTGATAAATTAATTCTATTTACATATAATGAGCTTACATAAGGTCATATCAGGCAAAGAATTTAAAAAAAAGTTTCCTGACGAACATTTCTATGCGTTAACTCATGGTCCTGTAATGAGTTTTGGAACACAGCTGAAAAATGGTATTATTAAGAGTCATACATCAAAGGGCATCCATTTTACGAGAAAAATGCATATTGGTTTCTGGAGTATTCTAAATTTAGGTTTCACTGCAAAATGGATATGGAGAATTGAAATATGTAATGATTCCGAAGTGCATATTCTTAATAAATCATTCCGTACTAATAAATTAATTGTTCTTGAAAAAGAATCAATTTGGGACAATGAAAAGTGGTGCAGATTACTTGTTATACAACGTTGTACAGCCCTAAAATATGTTGAGAAACAAACATCTGAATTGCGTAGACTGGCTGTACAAAAATGGTGTGGTGCTTTAGAATATGTAAATAAACAAACATATGAGTTGTGTGAAATAGCTTTACGAAAAAATGGTAATCTTCTAGAATTTGTGAGATTTCAAACACCTGAATTATGTAAAATTGCTGTTCTAAACACATATTTTGCGTTGCAATTTGTAAAAAAACAAACACCTGAATTGTGTGAAATTGCTGTGCAACAATGTGGGTTAGCTTTGAAAGATGTGCAAGAACAAACACCTGAACTGTGTAAATTGGCTATTCAAGATCACCCACATGCCTTATCTTATGTTAAGGAAAAAACACCTGAATTATGTGAACTAGCTGCGCAACAATGGAAACTATTTTTGCAGCAAAATGGTTCCGCTATATATTATGTAAAAGATCAAACATCTGAATTGTGTGAAATTGCTGTTCGGCAAGATAGTTTTGCATTGTCATATGTAAGAGAACAAACACCTGAGTTATGTGAAATAGCTGTTCGGCAAAATGGATTTGCATTGATGTGTGTAAGAGAACAAACATCTGAGTTATGTGAAATAGCTGTTCGTCAAAATGGCATGGCCATAATGCATGTGGACAATCAAACACCTGAGTTATGTGAAATAGCTGTTCGTCAAAATGGCATGGCCATAATGCATGTGAACAATCAAACACCTGAGTTATGTAAATTAGCTATACAACAAACATACATAGCTTTTAAATGCATTAAATGTCACACATTACAAGCTGAATTTTGTGATTTGAATTTGATTGTGCAACAAAATTATAAATTTTTAAGATATGTTATATGTCAAACACCTGAATTATGTGAATTAGCTATTAAACAAAATTATAGAGCTCTAATGTGTATAAACAATCAAACACCGGAATTATGCAAAATGGCTATTCTGCGAAATTATAGAGCCTTATCACATGTAAAAAATCAAACACCAGAATTGTGTGAATTTGCTCTTCAACAAAATGGATTGGCCCTGAAATATGTAACAAATCAAACACCTAAATTGTGTGAATTGGCTCTTCAACAAAATGGTTTAGCTTTAGAATATGTAAGATATCAAACACCTAAAGTATGTAAATTGGCTCTTCAACAAAATGGTTTAGCTCTGAAACATGTGGAAGATCAAACACCCAAATTATGTGAATTGGCTCTTCAACAAAATGGTTTGGCTCTGAAACATGTGGAAGATCAAACACCCGAATTATGTGAACTGGCTCTTCAACAAAATGGTTTGGCTTTAGAATATGTAAGAGATCAAACACCTAAATTATGTGAACCGGCTCTTCAACAAAATGGTTTAGCTCTGAAATATGTAAAAGAAAAAACACCAGAATTATGTGAATTAGCTATGCAACAAAATGGGTTAGCTTTAGAATATGTCCATGATCAAACACATGAATTATGTGAATTGGCTCTTCAACAAAATGGTTTGACTCTGAAATATGTAAAAGAAAAAACATTAGAATTATGTAAATCAGCTATTCAACAAAATGGTACTGCTTTGCAATATGTGCCAGATCAAACACCCGAACTGTGTGAACTAGCTGTTCAGCAAGATGGATATGCTTTGCAATATGTAAAGAAACAAACATCTGAGCTGTGTAAATTGGCTATCCAACAAAATGGTATGGCTTTAAAGCATGTCATAGAACAAACACCTGAATTATGTGAAATGGCTGTTAAACAAAATAATGAAGCTTTGAAATATGTAAAAGGATAAGTATATGTATGCTGTATAACATATAAAATTGATTTATTAATTATCTGATATTTAATAATAATTTGAATATATTCACACATAATGAGTTGGCGCACAGTTGTATCAGGTAAAGAATTCAAAGAAATGTTTCCTGATGAAGAGTTTTACAAGTTGACTAATGGTCCTGAAAAACACTTTGGATTACAGTATAATGATGGACTCAATAAAGATCCACAACCATTCAATCCAACTGGTACGTGTCAACCTGGTGGTATTTATTTTACAAATAAACGGAACATTGGTTATTGGGCAGTAACATTATCACCTATTCCACAATGGATACGAAAGGTTGAAATATGTGATGATGCGCAAGTATACTTTGAATACAAAAAATTTAAGATTGATAAAATAGTACTTCTTGAAAGGGAATCATTTTGGAATAGTGATAAGTGGTGTGAAATTGCAGTTAGAGAAAACGGCCTATCTTTATGGTGTGTAAAAGAGCAAACACCTGAGTTATGTAAATTAGCTATACAACAAAATAGTCTAGCTTTGCAATATGTAAATAAACAAACACCTGAGCTATGTGAACTAGCTATACAACAAAATTATTTAGCTTTGCAATATGTAAATAAACAAACACCTGAGCTATGTGAACTAGCTGTTCGACAAAATAGTTTTGCGTTGACGGTTGCAAAAGAACAAACACCTGAGCTATGTAAACTAGCTATACAACAAGATTATTTAGCTTTGCAATATGTAAATAAACAAACACCTGAGCTATGTGAACTAGCTGTTCGAAATAATAGTTTTGCGTTGCAAGTTGTAAAAGAGCAAACACCTAAACTATGTGAAATAGCTGTTCGACAAAATGGTTTAGTTTTGAAATATGTAAATAATAAAACCCATGAACTGTATCAAATAGCTGTTCGACAAAATGGTTTAGCCCTAGAGTATGTAAAAAAGAAAACACCTGAATTATGCAAATCAGCTGTTCTACAAAATGGTATGGCAATAAAACATATTATGAATCCTACATATGAGTTGTGCAAATTGGCTGTCAAAAAAAATTGTGGGACCATGAAATATATCAAAAATCAAACACTAGAGCTATGTAAAATAGCTATTCAACAAGATGGATCCGCTTTAGAATATTTAAAAAAACAAACAGATGAACTATGTAAAATGGCTGTTAAACAACATGGATTTAATTTGAGACTTGTAAAACAACAAACACCCGATATATGTAAATTAGCTGTTCAACAAAATGGTCTAGCATTAGAATGTGTAAAAAAACAAACATCCGACATATGTAAATTAGCTGTTCAACAAAATGGATTTGCTCTGCAAATTGT
>Ga0214921_10011859_pt1 | contig 10510 bp, 8 predicted proteins | sample LL1505_MetaG_FD_177992 | JGI IMG/M metagenome (GOLD analysis project Ga0214921, IMG submission 177992) | Freshwater microbial communities from Lake Lanier, Atlanta, Georgia, United States - LL-1505 | ecosystem: Environmental > Aquatic > Freshwater > Lake | place: USA: Georgia | collected 2015-05-28
TACAGAACCCAATCTAGACGTGACTCTTAACAGGAAGGCGGTCTTTTGCCGTCTTTCGTTTTGAGTAAATTATTTATCTTTTCTTGGAATTATTATATGAGGCAAATCTAAAGGTTCGGTGTCTCACCAACCGAAATTGATGATAGATGATTGATATAAATGTTTAAGAAAAATAGGGTTGTAAGTCTTATGAGGACTAACCATGATGAAAAGTCATTTTAAACATTCTATTCTATCTTTGTAAATAGTAACAAGTTTATATTCAGTATTTAGCAATAATACTTGTGACCAATTCTTAGATATTATTTCATGAAAATCTTTCATTCTTACATTTCTAAATTTTGATATGAATTATTTTAGGAGGAGGGGTCAAAAATAAAATACGATTAGAAAAATCACTGTCTTTTGTTATAATTGAAAGATTTTTTTCCTTTGCAAAAGTCCATATTTCTGTATCTTTTGCATCATTTTTTATATCCAATTGATGAATAAATTCATCTGAATTCCATAACCCAAAGTAATAGGGTAGATTAACATCTATTAAAAACTTAACTTTGTCAAGCTGCATTTTTCTTAATTGTAAATGATCTATCAAGCAGTTGAGTTGCAAATTCTAAACATGCCTTAATATCTTCTTTTTCTAATATAGGATATTGATAAAGAATTTCATCAGCAGAATCACCTGCAGCTAAAAAGTCCAAAATTGTATGCACCGTAATTCTCAAACCTCTAATTGTTGGTTTTCCGTTACATAAATTTTCGTCAATAGTAATTCTTTCTGTTAAATATTCCATCTTTCAATATTTAATAATCTAATGCAAGTTAATAATTTACAACACATTATAAAAATAGAATAGGCAATTTAATTATTCAACAACTTAATCTCGTTCAATTTCAACAAAGCTTCCACCGGGGAAATGGTGTTGATATCTAGATTTTTAAGTATCTCTTTGGTTTTGATATAGTTAGGGTCATTAGGCTCAAAAATGTTTAGCTGATAACTTTGTGGCACGGTTTTCATTTTCTTCCCAGGATTCTCCCTAATCTTATCTTTTTCAAGATGATGCATAATTTCACCTGCTCTTAAAAGTACTTGGTTGGGCATACCAGCAATTTGCGCTACATGAATACCAAAACTATGTTCACTTCCTCCCTCTTTCAATTTTCGCATAAAAATCACTTTATTTCCATGTTCTTTTACAGATACATTAAAGTTCTTCACACGAGGATTATTCTCTGTTAATTGGTTCAGTTCATGATAATGGGTGGCAAACAAGGTTTTGGGTGCAAATTTAGGGTGATTGTGTAAGTATTCCACAATTGACCACGCAATACTTATTCCATCATAGGTACTTGTACCTCTACCAATTTCATCCATTAATATTAAACTTCTGTTACTCAAGTTATTAAGTATGCTAGCAGTTTCTGTCATTTCCACCATAAAAGTAGATTCTCCTTTAGAAAGATTATCAGAAGCACCTACTCTTGTGAATACTTTATCCACAATTCCAATTTTGGCAGCATCAGCTGGCACAAAAGAACCAATTTGCGCCATTAACACAATCAATGCCGTTTGTCTTAATAAAGCAGATTTACCAGCCATGTTAGGACCTGTGATAATTATAATTTGCTGTTTTTCAGTATCTAAATAAATATCATTGGGCACATATTCTTCACCATGAGGTAATTGTTTTTCTATCACAGGATGCCTTCCTGCTTTAATGTTCAAAACTTCAGAATCATTTACCTCTGGTTTACAATAATTATTCAATTTGGCAACTGTAGCAAAAGAAAGTAAAACATCTAGTGTAGCAATCAATCTTGCGTTTTGTTGAATTTGTTGCACATACTCACAAGCCGTATTTACTATCTCTGTATAAAGGGTAAATTCTATTGCAAATATCTTATCCTCAGCAGTTAATATCTTTTCTTCGTATATTTTAAGCTCTTCGGTAATATACCTTTCAGCATTTACAAGTGTTTGTTTACGAATCCAGTTTGCTGGCACTTTGTCTTTATGCGAATTAGTAACTTCAATATAGTAACCAAATACTTTGTTGTAAGAAATTTTCAAAGAAGAAATTCCAGTGTTTTCAATTTCTCTTTTTTGCACTTGTGCCAAATAATCTTTACCCGCATAAGCAATTTTTCTTAACTCATCCAGTTCTTCATTGATACCTTCATTAATAATTCCACCCTGATTTGTTAACAATGGCGGATCAATACTTAATCTTTCTGTTAATAAATTCAACAAATATTCACAGGGATTTAACTGATCGGCAAATTTTTGGAATAATTTCTGTTTTGTTAATAACTGCTTAATGGGCAAAATTTGATACAGTGCTTTTCTCAGCTGTTGCAATTCTCTGGGATTAATTCTGCGAACTGCTACTTTAGAAATAAGTCTTTCCAAATCTCCAATTTGCTTTACTGAAGCTAGAATTTCAGTTGAAAACTCTTGTTTCTCCACAAAATGCGACACCATCGATATTCTTTCTTGAATTGGCTGTATTTCTTTTAGTGGAAAAATCATCCAATTTCTCAACAAACGAGCACCCATTGGTGTGGATGTTTTGTCCAAAATATCTATCAAAGGCACGCCTCCATCATAAGGAGTATAAACAAGTTCAAGATTTCGAATAGTAAATTTATCAAGCCACACATATTTTTCTTCTTCAAGTCTTGATAATGAAGAAATATGATTCACATCATGGTGCTCTGTTTCTGCCAAATAGTATAAAATAGTGCCAGCAGCAACTATGGCTTCGGTCAAGTTATCCACACCAAAACCTTTCAAATTATTAGTTCCAAAATGATTTGTTAACTTTTCATAAGCATAATCATGTTGAAAAACCCAATCTTCAAGTTGAAAAGTATTAAACTTATCATTAAACTTTGCGGCAAATTCCGTTTTCTTTTGTTTAGAAAAAAGCACTTCAGCAGGTGCAAAGCTTTGCAAGGTTTTATCTATGTATTTTTCATCACCCTGTGTTAATAAAAAATCACCAGTAGAAATATCTAAAAATGACAAGCCAATACTGTCTTTTCCAAAATGAATAGCAGCTAAATAATTGTTTTGATTTACATGAAGAACATTGTCGTTAAAAGAAACGCCTGGTGTTACTAGTTCTGTCACTCCTCTTTTCACAATTCCTTTTACCGATTTGGGATCTTCTAATTGGTCACAGATGGCAACTCTATATCCTGCCCTCACCAATTTTGGCAAATATGAATCAACAGAATGATAAGGAAAACCAGCCAATGCCATTTCATTGGCACTACCATTATGGCGTTTTGTTAATGTAATTCCTAAAACCTTACTGGCAATTACAGCATCATCCCCAAAAGTTTCATAAAAATCACCCACCCTAAAAAGCAAAATAGCTCCTTCGTATTTTGCTTTTATGGCGTTAAACTGTTTCATCAAGGGGGTTTCACCAGCTTCTTTCGACATATTTCTTCAAATCTATTTATGTAAAAATAGAAGATAATTTTGAATAATTGAATGACATAAAACAAAAATGGGTAAGATTTTTACCTCTTACCCATTTTCTAAAAATTGATAAATTAAGAATTATTTTGCTACTGCAAACAACTCAGCAACTTTAGTCCAGTTTACTACATTCCAAAACGCAGCAATATAATCTGGTCTTCTGTTTTGGTAGTGTAAATAGTATGCATGTTCCCAAACATCCAATCCTAAAATAGGAGTACCTTTTACTTCCACAACATCCATTAAAGGATTATCTTGATTTGGAGTAGAAGTTACAGCCAAAGAACCATCAGTTTTTACAATTAACCAAGCCCAACCAGAACCAAATCTAGTAGCTCCTGCTTTTGAAAACTCTTCTTTAAAAGTAGCAAATGAACCAAATGCAGCATTAATTGCATCAGCTAATTCACCTGTAGGTTCGCCACCAGCATTTGGTGCTAAAACTGTCCAGAACAAAGAGTGGTTAAAGTGACCACCGCCATTGTTTCTTACAGCAACAGGGTATTTGCTAATGTTTTTGTTTAATTCTTCAAGACTTAACGATTCAGCTTCAGTGCCAGCAATTGCAGCATTTAAGTTAGTTACGTAAGCATTGTGATGCTTGCCATGATGAATTTGCATAGTTAATTCATCAAAATTTGGTTCTAATGCATTGTGTGCATAAGGTAAAGCAGGTAATTCAAAAGACATAATAATATAGGTTTAAAGGTTTTTTACAAAATTATTTGATAGGTTAAAAATAGGCTTTATGATTTGTAATGTCAAATAAATATTATTTATTAAGTTATAAATTTTACTTATTTGACAAATTCAAATTTGTATTTTAACCCCTATTCGGATTTTAATTCAAAAAACTAGTAAAGACTTCCATTTTGTGCAAAACTACCCTCATGTGCAAAACTATTTTGATGCTAAAAATTATTCATTGATACAAGTTTCATTTAGTGTTAGTAAATTTACAGGTTAAAATATAAACTGTTAATAAATGTTCCACGTGGAACATTTATATAAATAAACACAAAATGTTCCACGTGGAACAAATCAATATATGTTTAAAGAATATGATGTAATAGTGGTGGGTGCAGGACATGCTGGTTGTGAAGCAGCGGCGGCGGCGGCTAACATGGGATCAAAAGTTTTGTTGGCAACTATGAACATGCAGACCATTGCACAGATGAGTTGTAACCCTGCAATGGGAGGTGTAGCAAAAGGACAAATAGTAAGAGAGATTGATGCGCTTGGTGGCATGTCAGGAATTGTGTCTGATAAATCTATGATTCAGTTTAGAATGTTGAATAGATCAAAAGGTCCAGCAATGTGGAGTCCGCGAACACAAAACGACAGAATGCGATTTGCCGAGGAGTGGAGATTAGAATTGGAAAAGATAGAAAATGTAGATTTCTGGCAAGACATGATAAGTGGCTTGTTGATTAAGGAAGGAAAAGTTTGTGGGGTTAAAACAGGGATGGGGATTGAAATAAAATCAAAAGCTGTTGTTTTAACAAATGGAACTTTCTTAAATGGATTAATTCATATTGGGGAAAAACAATTTAGTGGAGGAAGAACAGGAGAGAAGGCAGCAACCGGAGTTACAGAACAATTAATTCAACTAGGTTTTGAAGCAGGGAGAATGAAAACTGGCACACCTGCAAGACTTGATGGAAGAAGTATAAACTATAGTATTTTAGAAGAACAATTTGGTGATGATGAAATTGGAAGATTTTCTTACTTAGATTCTGAAATACCAACCAAACAAAGATCTTGTTTTATTACCTATACAAATGAAGAAGTACACAATATCCTAAAAACAGGTTTTGAAAAATCACCTATGTTTACAGGTAGAATTCAAGGCTTAGGTCCTAGATATTGCCCATCAATTGAAGATAAAATAAACAGATTTGCAGAGAGAGAAAGACATCAATTATTTGTAGAACCGGAAGGTTGGAACACAGTGGAAGTTTACTTAAATGGATTTAGTTCATCACTACCAGAAGAAGTACAATTTGCTGCATTGAGAAAAATACATGGTTTTGAAAACATAAAAATGTTCAGACCTGGATATGCAATAGAATATGATTACTTCCCGCCGACTCAATTAAAACATACTTTAGAAACTAGACTGATCAACAATCTATTCTTCGCTGGACAAATAAATGGAACAACTGGTTATGAAGAAGCAGCAGGGCAAGGTTTAATGGCTGGCATCAATGCTCATCAAAAGTGCATGAAAAAGAAGAATTTGTATTAGGCAGAAATGAGGCTTACATAGGAGTTTTAATCGATGACTTAATTACAAAAGGGACAGAAGAACCATATAGAATGTTTACGTCAAGGGCTGAATACAGAATATTACTTCGTCAAGATAATGCTGATTTAAGACTTACAAGAAAAGGACTTGAGTTAGGTTTGGCAAAAGAGGAAAGGAAAACCATGTTAAATAATAAAATATCAAGCATGGAAAGTATCACAGCATTTATTAAAAAAACCAAGTTTAGTCCCGATGTAATAAATCCAATACTTGAAAAACTTGGTACAGCAACAATAAAAGAAAAAATCAGTTTTGATGCTTTGATAAGAAGACCAAATATTGGCATAAAAGACTTTATAGGAATAGATGATGAAATAAAAAATTTCTTTGCTCAACACAAATATGATGCTATAGAACAAGTAGAAATATTGGCAAAATATGAAACGTATATTGACAAAGAAGAAAAACTAGCCGATAAAATTACGCAATTAGAAAACATGAGATTAGATCAAGATTTTGATTATACTCAGATAAATGCATTGTCGGCAGAAGCAAAACAAAAACTTAGTAAATTTAAACCAAGTACCATTGGTCAAGCAAGTAGAATAAGCGGTGTAAATCCTGCTGATATTTCTATACTAATGGTGTATTTAGAAAAAATATAATGAAAGTAGAATATTTAGAAAATTGCCCAGTTTGCAAAAACAAAACGTTTTTAAACTTTTTAACTTGTAAAGACTATACTGTTTCTAAACAAAACTTTAGTATAGTAGAATGTAGTAATTGCAGATTCAAATTTACTAATCCAAGACCTGTAGAAGAGGAAATAGGAGCCTTTTATAAGTCGGACACTTACATAAGTCATACCAATAAAAACGTAGGATTAATAAGTGTAATATATAAATTAGTTAGAAAATATACTTTACAACAAAAAGTAAAACTAATAAACAAATATGCTAAAAAGGGCAGATTATTAGATATTGGATGTGGTACAGGCTATTTTTTGAAAGAAGCAAAAAACAATAAATGGGGTATTACTGGTGTAGAACCTGATGACAATGCAAGAAAACTAGCGAAGCAAAATACAGACGCAATTATTAATAAAGATGTTTTCTGCTGTTTTGATAAATCTGATAGTTTTGATGTAATTACAATGTGGCATGTACTAGAACATGTGCATAAATTGGATGAAACCTTAAGTAAAATAGAAGAGATTATAGATGAAAAAGGTGTACTATTTATAGCAGTACCTAACAATGAATCTTATGATGCAGAATATTATAAAGAACAATGGGCAGCATACGATTTGCCAAGACACTTATATCATTTCAGTAAAGATAATATTGAGAAATTACTAGCTCAATATCATTTTAGATTAGCAGATATTGTACCTATGAAATTTGACAGTTATTATGTTTCAATGTTAAGTGAAAAATACCGAGCTGAAGAACTAATCACAAAAGATTCAAAAATAAGAGCATTCATAAATGGTTTAAAATCAAATAAAGAAGCAAAAAATAATTATAATTATTCAAGTAATATATATGTTTTCAAAAAAATTAAATAAAGTACTATTATATTTTATAATCTATTCATTTTTAAATAGTTGTGCAAATATTGCTCCTCCAACTGGTGGTAAAAAAGATGAAAAAGTGCCAACTGTTAAAAATCAATTTCCAAAAGATAAAACTATTAACTATAAAAATGGAAAATTTGAAATTGAATTTAATGAAAAAATACAAGTTAATGAACAGTTAATAACACTCATTCCTAATCATTTGAATGCAAGAATAACTTCTAAAATTAATAAAAATAAACTAACCATATCAATTAAAGATTCATTAAAAACAAATAGTACTTACAAACTAAATTTAGATGATGCTGTTGGTGATTTAACTGAAAACAATAAAATTAAGAATTTATCCATCACTTTTTCTACAGGCAATACCATTGATTCTCTTTCAATAAAAGGAAAAATAACATATTTGAATACAAATAAACCTGTAAATGCCTGTAAAATAAATGTGTATGATAGTGACACATTAAATAAATTTGATATTAAAAATATAGTTACATCTACAAAAAGTAAAGATAATGGAGATTATGAGTTGGTAAATCTGAAAATGGGAAAATACAGTGTTATCAGTTTTTTAGATAAAAATAATAACAATGTTCCAGATTTAGATGAGCAAATAGGTTTTAAAAATCAATTTATAGATTTAACAAAAAATGTTGATAAACTTGATTTTAAAATAAGTAATCAAAAAAACAATACTTTTAAAATTGTAAACGTATTTACCAATGAAAATAAATCAGAATTAACATTTAATAAAGGCTACAAAAACATTTCTATAAAAGGAGATGTTTATTATCAATTATTGGATGGTGAGAAAAAGATATTAGTTTATGAAAAAACTCCAAAAGCTGATAGTACAGAAATAAAAATAGAAGCTGAAGATAGTTTACAAAACAAACTATCAAAAAATATCAAAGTACTGTTTAAAAGTAAAAAAGGATATATTGATACTAAAACAATCATTTATCCACAAGGAGCATATTTTTATAATAACGTTGAAAAATTAAAAATTCAATTTTCAAAACCAATAAAAAATAAAGAAACAGTTGAAATATATATCAAAGAAAATAACAAAGATTCTGTTTTATTAAAAAACAATGAGCTTAGATGGAACAATGAAAACGATAAAATATTTATTGATAGAAATTTAACAGCACTAGATTCAATAAAAGTTTTGCTTAAAGCTAATAAAACATTCACTGTTAGTAACGATACATTAAAAGGTAAAACAGTTTTTTACAAAATAGCAAAAGAAGAACAAACTGGTAATATTTCAGGAGTTGTAAATGCTAATTTTGCAAATGGATTTATACAATTAGTGGATAACAATTACAATTTAATACTAAGTCAAAAACTTGATAAACAGTATATTTTTAGTGGAATTAAACCTGGTAAATATTATGTAAGAGTAATAAATGATAAAAATAACAATGGATTTTGGGATGCTTCAGATATAAACAAGAATGAATTGGCAGAAGAAATTTATTACTACGCAGAAGAAATTAACCTAAAAGAAAACTGGGAAGTAAAAGATATAAATATTCAGTGTGAATAAGTGTTAATAATTTATTGATAAATTTAGAAATCAAGTATAAAACATATTTTAACTTATTCACAAATTGACTTTATTAAGTAGATAAACCAAAATTGGAAATTAAACTTTACAAAAGTTTAAAACTAAAAGCTAAAAAATAGAGTAAGACACATAAAAATTGAAGCCAAAAAAGTAATCCACTCACACTGTTAAAACTGTGGAAAGAGGTTTTAACTTTATCAATTACATAAGATTAACCTATAAAAGTGAATGTGAATAAAGATAAGGAAAGTAGAAACAAATAAACATTTGAATAAATCAAGCACTAATTTTTACTTTTTTTCAACATATACACATCCTTTTATAATAAAGAATAATATAAATTTAATTAAATATATAAAAACATATTATTATTACCCTGTGCACAACTTCTATAAATTACTTCTTCTATTTTTATTGATTTCATTTAACCTAACTGCCCAGGTTTTTGATAACAATTTAAGTTTGGCTAGAGAATACTTTTCTCAGGCCGATTATGCAAAAGCAAACATTTACTACCAAAAAGTGTGGGAAAAGAATGTAACTGCAAGAGAATCAATTGTGGAAGAATATGTTTTTTGTTTAGAAAAAGAAAATAAACAAGAAACTGCCGAAAAAATTATAAAAAAGCTACAAAAAAACGCTGCTAACGCAGATAAAATTCAAGTCTATTTGCTTTTTAAGTATGCATCTTGGAACAATTTACCCAAACATGACAAACTGCTTTCACAAATAATTAAGAATGCAACAGACGATGAAAAAATGCTTTCTTACTTTGTGCTCTACCAAAACTGGAACGACGTAATCTATTTTATCAATCAAAAAAGAAATGCACAAAATAACGCTGTTTTGTATATCGAAATTATGTGTGTCGCCTTTAAAAACACTAATCAACAAAACGCATATTTGAATGAATTATTTACTTTGCTTCAGTACATGCCTTCTAATCAAACGTTAGAAACAATTAAGACCATTTTTATCAACAATATTAAAAATGAAACTGAATTTGATAAACTGGCTCAAGTGCTACTTAAAAACATTCAACAATATCCTGATAATGATTTTCTTGTAGATTTATATTCTTGGGTTTTTGTACAAAAGAAAGATTTCAGAAGGGCTTTTATTCAACTAAAAGCATTAGAAATAAGAAAAAAGACAGGTGGAGAGAAACTTAAGGAACTTTCTACCTTGGCAATTAAAAATGATGCTTTTGAAGAAGCCATAGAAATATTGCAGTTTTTGGTGTTAACTTATCCAAATTCAGAAAATAAGCTAGCATTAATTAAAGCAAAAGATGCACAGTTTAAGGCTAAATTGCCTGTGGATATTTCGTTATTGACATCATTAGTTTCAGATTATCAAATCTTAATTGCACAAACTAACCAACTTTCGTTTAAGAACGACTTGAAGCGAGAACTAGCTCTGTTGCATGCTTATTATGAAAACGACTTTATAAAAGCTGAAAATTTATTACAAGAAATCATTTCATCAGTAAAAAACAATAATCAACAACTGGCAAGAGCTAAAATTGATTTGGCCGATGTTTATTTGTTTAAGGGAGATAATTGGCAATCAAGCATTTTGTATTCGCAAGCAGAAAAACTGGTAAAAGACACTCCC
>Ga0214921_10011860_pt1 | contig 10509 bp, 7 predicted proteins | sample LL1505_MetaG_FD_177992 | JGI IMG/M metagenome (GOLD analysis project Ga0214921, IMG submission 177992) | Freshwater microbial communities from Lake Lanier, Atlanta, Georgia, United States - LL-1505 | ecosystem: Environmental > Aquatic > Freshwater > Lake | place: USA: Georgia | collected 2015-05-28
ACCAGAAGCACCTTGAGGACCAGAAGCACCTTGAGGACCAGAAGCACCTTGAGTACCAGAACCTTGAGGACCAACAGCTCCTTGAGCACCAACAGCACCTTGAGGACCGGCAGCACCTTGAGTGCCAGAACCTTGAGGACCAACAGCGCCTTGGTCACCAGAAGCACCTTGAGGACCAGAAGCACCTTGAGGACCAGAAGCACCTTGAGGACCAACAGAACCTTGAGTACCAGAACCTTGAGAACCAACAGCGCCTTGAGGACCAGCAACACCTTGAGGACCAGAAGCACCTTGTGGACCAGCAACACCTTGAGCACCTTGATTACCAGCAGCACCAGTTGAACCTGTTAAACCTGTTGAACCTGTTGAACCAGCAGCACCAGTAGAACCAGTAGCACCTGCAGCACCAGTAGAACCAGTAGTACCAGCAACACCAGTAGAACCAGTAGTACCAGCAGCACCAGTAGAACCAGTAGCACCTGCAGCACCAGTAGAACCAGTAGTACCAGCAACACCAGTAGAACCAGTAGTACCAGCAACACCAGTAGAACCAGTAGAACCAGTAGCACCTGCAGTACCAGTGGAACCAGTAGTACCAGCAACACCAGTAGAACCAGTAGAACCAGTAAAACCAGTAGCACCTGCAGTACCAGTAGAACCAGTAGCACCTGCAGCACCATTTGTACCAGCAACACCAGTAGAACCAGTAGCACCAGCAACACCAGTAGAACCAGTAGCTCCTGCAGCACCATTTGTACCAGCAACACCAGTAGAACCAGTAGCGCCAGTAGAACCAGTAGCGCCTGCAGCACCATTTATACCAGCAACACCAGTAGAACCAGTAGCGCCAGCAGCACCAGTAGAACCAGTAGCACCAGTAGCACCAGCGGCACCATTAGTACCAGCAGCACCAGTGGAACCAGTTGAACCAAAAGCACCAGTAGAACCAGTAGCTCCAGCAGCACCATTTGTACCATTAACACCAGTAGCTCCAGTAGAACCAGTTGTACCAGCAGTACCAGCGGCACCAGTATTACCAGTTGTACCAATAGAACCAGTTGCGCCTGTTGCACCAGTTGCACCAGAAGTACCCATACTTATATTTCCGATTTTATTCCAAGATGGTAATTCAGTTAAAGTAATTTTTCGAATAGAATTGTTATTAAAATCAGCAACATAAAGATTATTATTATTATATGTTAAACCTATCGCAGTATTAAATCTAGCACTTTGAATATCACCATCTGTAAATCCAAAAATATTACTTGTTAATTTAGAAACATTATAATTAGAATCAATTACACGAATACAATTATTTCCACTATCAGTTACAAAAATATTATTACTTGCGTCTATAGTTAAACCAGAGGGTTTATTAAAACGAGCATTTGCTCCATTACCATTTACAAATCCAGGACTATTAAATGTTCCTGCAATTACTGTCAAATTACTATTATTGCAACAATCATCATTACTAGTATTAATTTTACAAATAACGTGATTAATATAATCAGCTACATATAAATTATTACTTGAATCAATTGTAATACCACGAAAACCATTTTCTACATTTGATACTAAATTAAATGAATCAATTAAATTATTTCTTATTTTTAAAACACTCTGACCATTATTATTAATAACATAAATATTATCTGAAATATCTATATTAATATCATAAGGCAAATTAATTTGATTATTTGTATCTACAAAAGTTGTTACATTTGAATAAGTATCAATAAAACGTATTTTATTATTATTTCTATCTGTTACATATAACTTTTGATTTGAATCAATAGCAATACCATAAGGTTTATTGAAAGTTGCTTGAGTCCCTTCTCCATCTGCTGAACCTGTTCTGGTAGGACCACCTCCTGCAAACGTAATAACAAAACCATCTGAATTTATTCTACGAATTGAATTATTGATACTATCTGCAACAAATATATTACCTAAATTATTACTAACTAAATCTGTTGGTTTATTAAAATAAGCATTAGTTCCCAAACCATCGTCATAAGATGCATTATTTGGTCCACCTCCTGCTAAAGTTATAATATTTGCCTCCAAATTATATTTATAAATATCATAATTAAGTGTATCAATAAATAAATCATCATTTTGAGAATTAACTAAAAGAGGATTTAAAATACCACCAACATAAGGAGTAGTTGCTTCGCTATAAATTAAATTTCCTCTATTTCCAGAAGAACCAGTATCTCCAGTATAACTTTGATTTCCACTACTACCAAAATCAATTATAGAAATATATAAATAGCCATTGGTTGTAGCTGCAACTTGATATTGTGCATTTGCAGACATTCTTACAAATTTCCAATTTTTTATTAAATTTTGTGGTTTCCAAGTATTACCATAATCATCGGAAATATAAATATCTCCATTTTTTACAACAGCTGTTTGAAATTGTCCAGTTCCAGACACAGCTACACTATTCCATTGTCTTATTTGATCTTGTTGGTTAAAACTAGTACCATTATCATAAGAAGTATATAAATAATCATTTAATATTGCGAGTGATTGAAATTGACCACTAATAGAAAAACTAATATCTTTAGTATAAAATTTATTAGGTGCATTTATAACAGTAGTTGTGTAATTTTCTCCATAATCTATTGAAATTAACAATCTTCCATCTGATAAAAGTAAATCTATAAATTGTCCAGTTAATGAAATAACTATTTTTTTTATATCTATATTATATTTTGAATTAGTAATAGTTGTTTTTGTCCAATTTGTTCCTGTTGTTTTATAAGCTACTCCATTATCTGCAATTGCAATTATTGTTGTACCATTTCCAGCCATTGCAAGATTTATCCATCTTAAAACTGGTGTTACTTGTTGAATCCAATTTACACCATAATCATTTGATAAAAAAATTGAACCACCGTAAACACAAGCAACCATATATTGACCATTAACAGATACCTTAACATCACTCCATTCATAAATTAAATTTTTTATAGTCCAATTATTACCATAATCACTTGAAACATAAATAGGTCCATTTACTGACACTGCTACTAAATATTTTCCTGTATCTGATATATCTATTGCCGCCCAAGTGTCTGGATAACCTGTTGATTTCCAATTTGTCCCAATATAAAAAGACGAACTTTGTACTTGATAAGTATTAGATATTGCTGATGAACGGGATTTTTTACTACTCATTAATTAGTTATAGAATTTTTTTTTATAAATAATTAATATAAAATATTTTTGTTTACTATATAGTATAATCTAAATAAAGTAAAACGATATAGGTTATCATTGAACATAAAATTGTTCCCCACACCGTATCAATTATAGATTGAGTTAAACCGTATTTAGCAATTACTGCCAAATTAGTAAAATTATAAACACCATATACTACTAACCCAAATAATGCTCCATTAAAAATACTTTTGTTTTTAATTGCAAAAATATAGAGACCATAGGCTAATAATAAATAAGCAACAATTGCACCTATTATTATATTAGAAGAATCAACAATCTCACCGTTATTAATAGATGCAAATAAATTTTTATACATATCTTTATTTATTAAAGTAATCATAGGTAAATCTAAAACTAAAAATACGACTAAAACTATAAAAAAATTAAATAATTCCATATATTATATATTTAGATAATAAAATAAATTAATCACTATCCGTATCACTATCATCATCTGCATCCTTAAAGTTTTTTATTCCTTTCTTTGTTTCAGAATCTTCTTCGTCATCATCTTCACTCTCATCATCTGATGACGAAGCCTTGGGTGAAATAACAACTTTCGTAATTTCCTTTTTAAGTGTTGAAGGAGCCTCTAGAGGATTTGTAATATTTTCAGTATCGTCTCCTTGCATTTTCTTTAACAACTTATTTAGTTGGGTAAGAATATTATGTCTCTTCTCTTCCAGATTTGTAATTTCTTTCTTTAGAGTAGACAAAGATTGATTAACACTTTCCCACTCCTTAAATGTTACGTTATAATCAGCTTCTATTTTTGATAAATCTACTTTTGCATCATCAGTTGATTTAATAGCTTTACCTTTTTTAACAACTTCAGGAACTGGTTTTTCTTTTTCCTTTGGTTCAGGTTTAGAAACAGATTCAGGTTTCTTTACAACTTCTGGTTTACCTTTCTTTTTAACTACTTTATCTTCTTTAACAACTTCAGGAACTAATTCTTCTTTTTCTTCAGGTATTGGTTCTTTTCCTTTCTTTTTAACTATTTTAATTGCTACTTCAGGTTTAACTTCAATTTTAGGTTCAGGTTCAGGTTTAACTTCAATTTTAGGTTCAGGTTCAGGTTCAGGTTTACCCTTCTTTAGAACTGGTTTTTTCTTTACTTCAGGAATTGAATCTTCTTTTGGTATTACAGGTGTTTGTTTCTTTGGAGGCATTGATAATAGAATAAGATAAAATAATAGGTTAAAAATACAATTTTTTTTAGAATACATTTAAATAATAAACTTTATTATTTATTAATGAAAAGATATTTAACTTTTGACGATGTAGGAATCATACCAAAATTTAATAAAATTGCCTCCAGATTACAAACAAATATTTCTACTACAGTTCATAATAAAATGTATAATTATCCCCTTGTCCCAGCAAATATGGATACAGTTATTTCTAAATCTATGTTAGATAAAATTACTAAATTAAATGGTATGGCGATTTATCATCGTTTTTGTGATATAGATGAAAAAATCAAGTTAACCAAACAATATCCCCAAATGTATATGTCAGTTGGAATTAGCGAAGAAGAGAAGAAAACCATAGATATCTTATTATTAAAAGGAGTCAAAAACTATTGTATTGATGTTGCTCACGGACATTCTGAACAAGTGGGTGATACAGTTAAATATATTAGGGCAAATTGTCAAAATGCTTCTATTATAGCTGGTAATATTTGTACTAGAGAAGGGTATAGGTATTTGGTGGAATGCGGAACTGATGTGATTAAAGTGGGTGTTGGTGGTGGCAGTGCGTGCACAACCAGAATAAAAACAGGTTTTGGAATTCCTCAATTTTCTGCCATTGTGGAATGTAATAAAGAAAAACTAGAATTAGCAAAAGAAGGAAAACAATCTTGGTTAATTGCAGATGGAGGGATTAAAAATCCTAGAGATGTTGCACTGTCAATTGGAGCAGGTGCTGATATGGTTATGATGGGAAGTATTTTTGCAAAAACATTTGATAGCGCAGGGAAAAAATATATTAAGAATAATAATTCTTACGAATTAATTGATTTAGATAAAGAAGTACCTGAAGGAAAAATTTATTCGCATTATAGAGGTCAAGCCTCACATAATTTTATGAAATCATATTATGGAGATAAAAAAAATAGGGTTGCTGAAGGAGTTGATTTTTATACAGAATGTATAGGTCCTGTAGAAGCAGTTATTGATGAATATTCTGGTAGTTTGCGTTCTTCATTAACTTATTGTGGGGCGGAAAATTTAAAAACATTTAAAAATAATATAGAATTTTTTGAGTCAACATCTAGTTATATGCCTGAAAGTAATTATAGAAATATATAAATTATTTTATAAGTTATAATATATATTATGTCATACAAACTACACGATTTGGTAATAATTAAAGGAGTTCGTGGTAGAATTATTCGTGAAGGACTTCCAAATAATTTTACTGTTTTATTAGAAAATGGAAAGCAAGTGTGGGTAAGTAATTCTGAAGTTGCATCTGCTAAAATTTATGGTCCTGAAGCAGGAAAAGAATATGCTACTAGTGCGGATTTAGTTAAATTTGGTTCTATTGGAGGTGCCGCAGCTGGTGCTGCTCCTGTTGGTGCTGCTGATGATGAAGCTGCTATGCTAGCAAGACTTGCTGCTGCTAGAGCTGCTTCTGCTGCAGCTGCTGCTGCTAGAGAAGATGCTGCTGCTGCTTTTGCTGCTAGACCTACTGCTGCTGCCCCTGCCCCTACTATAGCCGGTCCTAGACCTAGTGCCCCTACTCCTGCAGCCCCTGCTTCTAGTACTTTTTTTACATTATCTAAAAGACCCTGTGGAAGACGTTCTTATAATATAGATTCAGGTCCTCGTCCTTCCTCTGGAAGTACAACTATTCCCCCACCCGTATTTGGAAACCCTGAATCAACATTGAGCTTTTTACAACCAAGAAGAAAAAATTGCAAATCTGGAACAGCCGGTGTCGTATAAAAAATGAAATTATTATTAATTATATAAATAATTAATAATAATAAAAAATGGATTGGACTGTTAAAGCCAAGAAAATTTTACAAAAATATTGGGGTTTTTCTACTCTCAAAGAAAAACAAATTGAAGTAATTAATGAATTGTTGTTAGGTAATGATGTCATCGGTTTATTACCAACTGGTTATGGTAAATCAATGTGTTATTTGCTTCCTCCTTTACTAACTAAAAAAGCTATCATAATTATTTCACCACTAATTTCATTAATGGATGATCAAAAAGATAAATTATTAAAAATGAATATTGGAGTATCTGCTTTACACGGAAACAATAAAAGAAAAGATCAGGAATTATTTGAAATTATTGATGGACAAATAAAAATTATTTATATGTCTCCAGAATACTTAATTAAAGGCGATGGATTAGAATTAGTAAATTCTATGATAGAAGCTAAAATATTAGGATATTTAGCAATTGATGAAGCACATTGTATTAGTGTTTGGGGTCACGACTTTCGACCTGAATACTTGAAAATAAGCACCTTTCGTGAATTATATCCAGACATTCCTATTTTAGCTGTAACTGCAACTGCTACTAAATTAGTAGAAGAAGAAATAGCTACTAGTTTACTTTTAAAAAATCCTGCTATAATTAGAGCTAACTTTGATAGACCTAATTTATATTTAAAGTGTTTAGAATATAAGAAAGAACCCAAGGAAAAAACAAAAACTAAAAAGAAAAAACTTGACCTTCCTGAAGAAAAAGAGAATGATATCAAAGATGAAATAGATATGGAATTATTAAAGCCCTATTTTGAAAAATATAAAAATGATAAAATTATTATTTACACCAATTCTAGACATTTAAGCTTGGATTTATCAAATGAAATTAATAATGTTTATGGAAGGATTTCAGAAGCATATCACGCTGGATTATCTAAAGGAATGCGTGAGAAAATACAAACTAAATTTACTGAAGGAGAAATTAAAATTATGGTCTCCACTATTGCTTTTGGAATGGGTGTCGATTTGGTCATCCGTTGTGTAATTATTGTAGGTGCATCATCTTCTATTGAAGAATATTGGCAACAAATTGGCAGAGCAGGAAGAGATAATTTAGATGCAGAAACAATAGTATTTTTCCAATTTAGGTCATTAATAATAGCAGAATCACAATTAAAAGAAATTAAAAATCCTTTTGTTAAAAAAGCCAGAGAAGATAATATTAAATCTATGAAAAAATATTTTTATCTTAGTACTTGTCGAAGAAAATTTGTATTAAAGCATTTTAATCAACCTCCTAAATTCTTTACTTGTAGTAAATGCGATAATTGCTGTGAAAAAGAATTAACTGATATTACACCTTTGGTTTGGTCAATTCATTTTCCTTCAGCTAAAAAATTAGATATATCTCATTTAAATAAACACGAAATAGAATTTATTAAAAAATCTTTAAAAAGTCCAAAACTAAATAGGACTAATAATGTTTTTTGTGAAATGGATTTATTAAATTGGAAAAAATACGTAATCATTAAAAAATATACATATGAAGATTTACCTAATAACCTTAAAATTAGAATATATTTCAAAGATATTTATGACGAATATATGGCTAATCAATATGAAAGAAGTGAAGATGTTTTTGATAAATATTCAGATATGTTAAAAGATATAAAAATATAAAAATCCTTTATATAACAAAATACTAATATAAAATCATTTAAAAATTATTTTATATAATATAGTAAGTAAAAATGTTCCCTTTAATGCTATCATTTAAATCTAAAAGTTAATAATAATATTAGCGAATAGGAATGTAAATGATAAAACATACTGAGGAAAAAATTAACAGCTTTCGGTTTATTGATATAGTAATAGTTACAATTAATAAATAATTACTTAGATTAACTACATTAATCTTTGGTTGTTTCTTAATTTATATTTTAAGAAATGTTAAAATTATTAATTAATTTATTATGTTCCCTTGAGGAAAAAAATTGAAAGTAATATATATTGAATTTTACATTATATATTATGTATATTTACCTTACTTAAATATCAAATAAGCTTCCTTTTATAATAATACCAAGTGGATTAGATTATTATAAATGAGAAGAATCAGGTTTTATAGCTCAGTTAGTTAGAGCATCCGGCTGTTAACCGGAAGGTCTTGGGTGCGAACCCCAATAAAACCGCCAGCCCTTTTAGCTCAGTAGATAGAGCGTCCGCCTTCTAAGCGGAAGGTCGTGGGTGCAATCCCCACATAGGGTAATTTTTTATTAAAAAAAAAATTAGTGTAAATTATTATTATATCAACAAAATTTAAAATAAAAAAATATTATATTACCGTATGGTCTAGTAGCTCAGTGGTTAGAGCATCCGTCTTATGAGCGGAAGGTCGCGAGTTCAATCCCCGCCTAGACTACTTGTTAAATAAAAGAGATAACCTTTTATTTAAAAATAATTCTTTTAATAATTCTTTTACATTAACTCATCTGTTTTCTTTAAATAGTAATAATAAACTACTAGTTTTTGATATAAACTGAGTAATTCATTATAGTTTTTCTTAGAATTTTTTGATAAATATTTAAATTTTTTTTCAATTAATTTTATATTCTCCATATGTATATATATATGTCTGAAAATAGTTTAATTATACGTCAAAAATATATCTCTAAATTATTTGATAAAGTAGAAAGTCTTCAAGAAGGTATTGAATTACTTGAGAAAGTAGATAGAAAAATCTTTAAAAAAAAAATGTCTAGAATTATTCAAGCAGGTGGTTCAGCTTTAGCAACAGCAGGTACTGCATCTTCTGCTTCTTTAGGAAATAACCAAGTTAGTATTAAAGGATTAGAAAGTGAAGCTTTAGTTACTAGAATCAAATTAAAACAACAAGCTAATGTTATTGATGACGCAAGAAAAGTTATTGACACTTTAAATAATGGATTAGCAGGTGTTAGAAGTTCTTTAGAACAATTACATAGATTAATGCAAGATGTTAACGATAATATTGACATTAAGCCTTTGGGAGATGCTCAACTTCCCGATTTGTCTAGCTACGGTAAACAAACATTATACAATGCCTTTAAAAATAAACCTTATAATCAAATGGTTAAAGTTATATCTGCAGATAGTCAAACCTTGTATGATTTGTTAGAAAAGGGTAATTTCACTGAACCATTGACAGGAGATAAAGGTATTGAAGTAGATGAATACAATAGATTGTTAGATAGACTTCACGGAAGTTCTAATGGTTCTGGATCTGCTTCTGGATCCGCTCCTACTCCTTTTGGAACAGCTCCTAATCCTACTCCTTCTGCATCTGCATCTTCTCTTTACGTTTCTCCTTCTACTGTATCTGCCAATGCTGGACCTGGTGGAACCCCAACTGCTTCAAGTGCCTCAGGCGCCCCTCCCCAACAAGGTGGTTTCTTTTCCAGCTTTTTTATGCCTAAAAATAATGAAAGTTCAGTTACGTCTAGTGAAATGCCTTTCACTGCACAAAACTTATATTCTGAAACATCTAACTACTAATACATATCTAGTAATTTAGTAGCAAAATCTTTATCTTTAATATCTTTCAAAACCGAAAGATATTTTTTATTAATTTTTTTAAAATATTCCACATGTTGATCATGGCTTGCTATATTAGATAACCTACGAAATTCAGTTTGGTCTACGTTTTTTCCGTCTCTCATCTTAAGAAATTTTTCAAATTCATCGCGAGATAATTCAGTTTGTTTTCCTAATAGTTCTTGTGTTGCTTTATTTGCTATAGTTGCTTTATCTCTAACTTCTTTAGCATCTGGTAATTCCTCATGTTTATATTTAGGACAATTTTTAAGATGATCATTTGGAGGACATCTACAAGGAGTATTAGTTGTAGTACCAGAACCAGGTGTTGTACCGACACTAGTAGTAGGTTTAGTACCAGAACCAGGTGTTGTACCGACACTAGTAGTAGGTTTAGTACCAGAATCAGGTGTTGTACCGACACTAGTAGGTTTAGTACCAGACTCAGGTGTTGTACCGACACTAGTAGTAGGTTTAGTACCAGAACCAGGTGTTGTACCGACACTAGTAGTAGGTTTAGTACCAGAACCAGGAGTTGTATCGACCCTAGTAGTAGGTTTAGTACCAGAACCAGGAGTTGTATCGACCCTAGTAGTAGGTTTAGGTCTAATAGCGAAACTAGTAGTAGGTTTACTATCAGGACCAGGAGTTGTACCTACACTACTAGTTGGTTTAGGTGTAATACCGAAATTAGTACTAGGTTTACTACCAGGACCAGATGTAACTAATGAACTTCCAGGACCAGGTGTAGT
>Ga0214921_10011861_pt1 | contig 10509 bp, 10 predicted proteins | sample LL1505_MetaG_FD_177992 | JGI IMG/M metagenome (GOLD analysis project Ga0214921, IMG submission 177992) | Freshwater microbial communities from Lake Lanier, Atlanta, Georgia, United States - LL-1505 | ecosystem: Environmental > Aquatic > Freshwater > Lake | place: USA: Georgia | collected...
GGTCGGTGGGGTTAGTGGTTTGGGTAGGGGGATGGGTGGGGAATCGGGAGGCGGGGTTACCATGGAGGGTGTTGGGGATGAGGGCGGTGGGGGCGGGATTTCTTTTGGCGGCGGTGTGGGCGGTCTTGGCCTAGGGGGCGGGAGGGGCTAGACAAGGGGTGCGATGTTTTCGATCGTGAGCGATGTGGCCCAGCAGATTGGGTTGGATACACGGGATCCACTTCAGGTGGGAGTGGTTCTGGTGGTGGGAATTCTTTTGCAAGTTTACGGGGTGAAACTTTTGGTGGGGGGAGGAAGCGGCCTAGCACGCCGGTTGGGTGTGCCCCCGCTCGTGATCGGATCGACGGTGGTCGCGTTTGGTCTTTCGGCATCGGTGTTATTTGTCAGTTTTTGGGCGGCCGGAAAGGGTCAGGGGGATATTGTGGTGGGAAATGCTGTGGGCAGTGTGCTTCTGAATTTAGGGCTGATTTTAGGAATCTCTGCGGTGACTCGGCCTTTACGTTTTCGGCCTCAACTTTTCCAAGCGGACGTGCCTGTGCTAGTGGCTTCCTCTGCCTTAGCGGGATATTTGTTGCGGAATGGAGGAATTGGAAGGTTCGAGGCTAGCTTACTGATTTTTTGTTTAGGGGCCTACATGGTGTATTTGTGGTTTTCGGCTGGAGTGGAGGCGGACACGCAGGTGATTGAGGAGATGGAGCGGGATTTACCAGCGGCTGGGTCTGCGAGGAGAGTGGAGCTAGCGCAATGCTTAGGCGGGCTGGTTTTGCTGGTGGCGGGATCGCGATATTTGGTGAAGTCTGCAGTAACAGCTTCGGAGATGATGGGATTATCCCAGTCGGTCACAGCGCTCGCTTTTATACCGATTGCGGTGTCTTCCCCGCAAATCTTTGGGACGGTGATGGCCCTTTGGAATAAGGAGAAGGATTTGGCAGGGGGTGTGGTCATTGGGAGCTGTATTTTTAATTGTCTAGGAGTATTAGGATTGTCGGCACTGTATCGCCCTGTGCTGGCGCCTGGAGTCAGCACATTTGATATGGGAGTGATGTTGATTGGGACGATGGCGGTACTGCCGATGATGCATTCGGGGGAGAAGCGACGGCAGGCGATCGGGGTGGGTCTACTGGTGGGCTATGGGATGTATTTGACCCATTTGATTGGTCGCGTGGCGGCAGGTTCTTTGTGACGAAGTCGGTTTTGGTAGTATCGCCGAGAATCGGTGCGATCTCGGCTGTGGCGGATCGGTTAGCAAAAACATTGGATCAGAGTGGTCTGACCGTGGCGCAGTTGGTCTATGCATTAGAGGGCAAAGGGCATGCAGCAATTATGGCGGTGTTGTCATTGCCGTTCTGTTTTCCGATTCAGGTGCCCGGACTTTCGACACCGTTCGGTTTTATTTTAATTTTCAGCGGTCTACGCGTTGCGTTTGGGCAGGCCCCTTGGTTGCCTGGCTGGCTGATGGTGCGGGAGATTCCTAAGCCAACGGCGATGGGTTTATTGAAGGGGTTGCGCTGGATTGCAGTGCCTGCAGAGAAGATTTTGCATCCGCGTTTACCTGGGCTTTGTCGGAATGTCGCACTGCATCGGACGAACGGCATGCTGGTCGCATTCCTGGCGATCCTGCTGGCCTTGCCTTTGCCGATTCCATTTAGCAATTTATTGGCGGCGGTACCCATTTTACTTATCTCGCTCGCATTGCTGGAAGATGATGGGGTGTTTCTGATTGCGGGATATTTGGCAGCAATTCCTTGCGTGGTGTTTTTTGGGGCTCTTTTTCTGTACGGCCCCAAGACGGTGAAGAGTTTGTGGATCTGGATAAGCCACTTTTGGGCATAGGTGGGGGGCTTTCCTTTTTAGGGCATTAGCCCTATGATTTTGGGTTGGGACGGGCAAAAAAACAGAAAATGAATACAATAAAGCATTAATATGGAGGGATTTATACTAAGCATATTAATCCTGGCGAACGGCCTATTTGCGATGGCTGAACTGGCAGTTGTGTCGAGTCGGCGGAGTAAGTTGAGGCAGAAGGCGGAAGCTGGGGATGCGGGGGCGAAGGCGGCTTATGATTTGGCGTCATCGCCGAGCGAGTTTTTGTCCACGGTGAGTGTTGTCATCACGATGATTGCAATTCTTTCGGGAGCGATGGGAGGAGCTGTCTTGGCGAAGCCTGTGGCGACATTACTGCACTCATGGATGATTCCTGTGGGAATTGCGGAACCGTTGGCGTTGGGGTTGGTGGTTTTGATCATTACCGTGGCTTCAATTATTTTTGGTGAACTTTTGCCGAAGCGGCTGGCATTGGCGCACAGTGAGGCGATTGCGGCGAGATTGGCGAGGCCGATTCAGGCGGTGGCAATTGGGCTGGGGCCGATTGTGAAACTTCTGAGTGGCGCGACGAATACGTTAGCGGCCCTGTTTGGAGTGAAGGAGAGTAACGAGACAATTCCTGTGAGTGACGAGGAGCTGCGGTATTTGTTGGAGCAGGGAAAGCGGGCGGGGGTGTTTAGTTCGACCGAGCAGGGGATGGTGGAGCGGGTCTTGCGATTGGACGAGTTGCGGGTGGAGGAGCTGATGACTCCTAGCGTGAGAATTGTTTGGATCAATGCGGATGAGGAGGCTGATGTGACTTGGCGAGCGTTGGTGGCTAGTGGGCATTCGCATTTTCCCGTATATCGGGGGAGTCGGGAAAATGTGGTGGGAGTGGTTTCGGTGAAAGCCTTGTGGGCGAACACGGCGGCCGGATTACCTGCAAAGCCAGCGGATTTGGCGACACCTGCGCTGATCATTCCAGAGACGATTCCCGCCCTGCGCGCATTGGAGCAGTTGCAAAAAGCGAAGCAGCGGGTGGCACTGGTGAGCGATGAGTTTGGAAGCATCACGGGAATTTTGAGTTTGCTGGATCTCTTGGAGGCGATTGTGGGAGATCTTCCGTCGCACGAGGATCGTCAACGGGCGCGGGTGGTGAAGCGGGAGGATGGATCGTGGCTAGTGGATGCCACCCTACCGGTGGAAGATTTTGCCAAGGAGATTGGGAAAGGTGCGGATCATTATCAGTTGGATGGGGATTATCAGACGCTGGGTGGATTTATTGTGCATCACTTGGCTCGGGTTCCGCATGAAGGGGATGTTTTTCAGTATCGAGGACATCGGTACGAAGTGGTGGATATGGATCGGCATCGGCTGGACAAGATTCTGGTGACGCCGAATCAAGGTTGAGGCGGAGCGATTTGACGAGTGGGTCAAGGAGGAGAATAGTAGATAGGAAAAAATTTTGGGCGGGGTAGCCAAGTGGTAAGGCACGGCTCTGCAAAAGCTGTATTCGTCGGTTCGATTCCGACCCTCGCCTCCAAAATTTCTTAAATCAAGCTTAAGCGGATCAAAAAATCCCGAATCGATGCAGGGGTAGGGCGACTTAATCCTTATCCATTCGTTCGCGTTAGCGAAGGATCAGATAAAGAGCGAGTCCCAGCATGATCGCATCGACAAGAAACATCGCCCCAGCGGCTGTTTTCTGAATCGGTGTAACCGAACCGGGTTTCGATTCCAGGTCTTTCACGTTGCCGTGAAAATAGACCATCGTGGCGAAGACCAACCCGATCCAAAGAGTGAGAATCACTCCCGGTAGGTTGTTTACTAGATCCACTCCACGAGGGACAAACCAAGGAACCGATCCTAGTCCCATGATGATCTCATTCATAAGAAGAAGGTAATCCTCGAAAAAGTGAAAGCAAATGAGGGGTGCATTTGTAGGTCACTCCATGAGTAGTATAGAAGGATGAATTTTTTGCGTAAGCAGTGGAAGTGGCTTGTGGGGGTAGTAGGTGGGTTGTCGCTCCTTGTCGGTGGAATGCTTTGGTTGGCGGCAGGCTTCCTCGCAACTTTAGCCACCATGATTCCGCCATCGGCACGACCTGCGATGCATCCGACCCGTTTGGGCTTAGTCTGTGAGAATGTGGAATTGACGTCGGAGGATGGGAAAAAAATCTCCGCTTGGTGGTTGCCCAAAGGGCGGGAGGGTAAACCGCCTGTGCTGGTTCTGCACGGGTTGGGGGCGAGCAAGGCGCACATGATGGACTATATTCTGTTTGCGCAGAGGGAGGGGTATCCCGTGATGGCGATCGATTTTCGCGGGCATGGGGAAAGTGAGGCGAGTTTGACCAGCATTGGTTTTCACGAGAGTCGGGATGTGGAGGCTGGGATTCAGTATATTCGTGGGACTGGGTCGGGAGATCCGGTTTTATGGGGAACGTCGATGGGAGCGGTATCAGCTCTGCTGGCGGCAGAGAGAGATGGTTCGGTTGCTGGGCTCATTGCGGATGCGCCGTTTGATACGTACCGAAACACCATCTGTCATCATGCGAAGTTGATGTATGGGATTCCCGAGTTTCCGCTGATTGTCCTGGCGTGTCCGATGATTGAAGAGCGCGCACACTTTCGGATGGATGACGTGAATTCTTTACGGGCGGCAGCAAAGATTCACGCGCCGATGCTGGTTTTGGCGGGAGAGAAGGATGCCCGGATGGATCCTACCGTGGTACGAACGGTTTATGAGGCGGCGGCCGGGCCGAAGGAGTTTTGGATCATCCCGGATGAGGGGCATGAGAATCGGACGTTCCAGGATTCGTTTCAGGAAAAGATACGAACCTTTTTGGCTCGGATCCAGTCGAGCAGAAAAAGCTAAACGAGAGAGAGGGGAGCTTGGGAGGAGGGAGCCTGAGGTGCGAGTTCGCGGAGGAGACCGTCTGTGCCGACGTGGCGAGCGTAGTGCTGGAGGGCGGTGCGATCGGTAAGGCCAGAGAGAAAATCACAGACAGCCCGACTCACCCCCTCCTTTTTGATGCGCAGGGCTGCCCGATCCGCGATGAGATGCGGATGAAGATGATAAAATTCGAAGAGACCTTGAAGAACTTGGCAGGAGCGTTGATTCACCTCGCGAACGCCAGGATTTTGATAGAGGTTTTCATTTAGAAAATTGCGGAGGTTCTGGATTTTGACCCGCATGGGCACGGTGAAGGCGATGAGGCGACGAGGGAGGGCTTGGGCATCGGCGGCGGAGGCGGGTTTGGATTCGGAAAGGAGGGTATCGGAGGAGCGGGTGGCGTCTTCGACGAGAAGATCGGCGAGGCAACGGGCGACGTAGCGGCGGGTGCGATCGGGATCGAGGCGGGCATAATGTTTACGAATGGAAGATTCTGTTTCTTTCCAAAGTTCGACGGCAAGTAGGGAGGTGGGATCGATGAGGCCGCTCTCGAGGGCATCCTCGAGGTCGTGACAGGAGTGAGCGATCTCATCGGCGAGGTCGACGACTTGAGATTCGAGGGAGGGGTGAAGACCGGGGCGTGGGTGGGGATCGATGCCAAGGCGAACTTCGTGCGTGAGGTTGAGTCCGTTGAATTCGGGGTATTTTACTTCGAGTTGTTCGACGACGCGGAGGCTTTGGCGACGTCGGCCGAAGCCGCCTGAATCTTGCATCAGTTGGTCGAGGGTCTGCTCTACCGTGTGACCGAAGGGGGGGTGACCGAGGTCTCGGGCGAGGGCGATAGCCTCGGCAAGGTCCTCATTCAGGCCGAGGGAGCGGGAAAGGGAGCGGGAAAGGGAGGCGACTTCAATGGTATGGGTGAGGCGAGTCCGGACATGATCCCCGGATCCGTTGAGGGGGAGCTGGGTTTTGTATTCGAGGGTGCGAAAGGCGTGACTATGGACGATGCGTTCACGGTCGCGTTGGAATTCGGGTCGAAAATCGTGGGAGGGTTCTGAGTGTTTCCGGCCGAGGCTCTCTTTGCTTTTCGAGGCGTAGCGATTGAGGAAAGTAGCCTCTTTTTTCTCCCAGTCTTCGCGAGTACGGATCGGCATCTCTTTGGAATGGACGGATGCGGGAGGGAGTCGAGGGATGGCGAAAATCCATCCACAAGGAATGTGAACATCGGGTGGATGTGAAACAATAAGTGGGGCGAGAGCCGATGGCTAAAGTGCGATTCGGAAGAAGGTTTTCTTGCCGACTTGGAGGACTTGGCCTGAGCGGAGGGAGATCTCCGCTTGGGGATCGGGCAGTTTGTTTCCATCGAGTTTGACCCCGCCTTGGGTGATCAGGCGACGGGCTTCTGAGTTACTGGCAATGGCTTTTGTTTCTTGGACAAGTTTGGCTACGGAGAGGGTGGGAGAGGAGGGGCGGAAGCTTTCCATCTCGGCGGAAGAGAGGTCTTTCTTAGAGAACTTGGATTCGAAATCGTTTCGGGCGGTAGTGGCGGCTGCGTCCCCGTGGAAGCGACGGACGGTGGCAGCAGCGAGTTCTTTTTTAGCCTCCATGGGATGGGCTGGGGACTCTTTGGGCAAGCCGAGGAAGGAGCCGAGAAGATCGCGCCAAAGGGCACAAGTTTCATCAGGAATGGACATGACTTTACCGAAGATTTCGGTCGCTGGCTCGGTGATGCCGATGTGGTTGTGGAGGGATTTGCTCATCTTCTGTTTCCCATCCGTGCCGGTGAGCAGGGAGGTGACGAGAACGACCTGAGGGGGTTGGCCCGCCTGACGTTGGAGGTCGCGTCCAACGAGGTTATTGAAAAGCTGATCGTTGCCACCGAGTTCGATATCGGATTGAACGGCGACCGAGTCGTAGCCTTGGAGCACGGGGTATTGAAATTCGGCGAGGCTGATGGGGACGCCCTCTTTGTGGCGTTTGGAGAAGTCATCTCGTTCGAGCATGCGGGCGACGTTGACCTGGCCGTTGAGGCGGAGGAGATCGGCGCAGGTGAGTTTGGCGAGCCACTCTCCGTTGCGGCGAATTTCGGTTTTCTTGGGATCGATGATTTTGAAGACTTGGTCGGTGTAGGTTTTTGCGTTTTGCTCGATCACTTCGGGTTCGAGGGCGGGGCGGGTTTTGGAGCGACCGGTGGGGTCGCCGACTCGGGCGGTGTAGTCACCCACAATGATAACGGCGAGATGGCCTGCTTCTTGGAATTGGCGGACTTTGGATAGGACTAAGGCGTGTCCGAGATGGAGATCGGGGGCGGAGGGATCGAAGCCAAGTTTGACTCGGAGCGGGCGGCCGAGGGCGAGTTTTTTTGTGAACTCTTCGCGGGTATGGATGTGGGTCAAGCCAGAGAGCAGGGACTCAGCGGACATGGGAGGATCGTAGCGTCTTTGGCAGGAAGATGAAGATTAAGATGCGGGCGGTGGCTCTTTACTGAGTGGGAGGAAGGAGGGAGATGGGAGTGTGGAAAGTCGAGGAGGCGCGCCACTTTTCCCAAAGTGGGGCCATATCGGCAGGGCGAAATGTTGTAGCATAGATGGTGTAGAGATCGTGAATCAGGGTGCGGATTTCTGCGGAGGGGGCGTGGGTTTGGGTTTCTTGGCCGACGCGGCGGAGAATGAGAGACATAGGGATGGGTTGGGGGCCACCTGAGGAGTCGATCAGGGCGGGGGGGCGGAAGTCGGGCTGGAGGTAGGGCATCATCTGGGGATCGACTTTGAGAAAGCCCGCTCTCTGGTAGGCGAGGAGGCGGATCTTGCGGGCTTCATCTTTACCGTCGGAAAATTCCATTTCTCCGACAAGAGTGATGGGGGAGTCGGCGGGACGGGCGGTCTGCTGCAGGAGATTTCGGGCGTTCTGCAGTGGGATGGCGCGCATCCAGCCAGCCAGGCCGGTGCGACGGTGGGTGGGGTGAACCCAGAGATGGGAGAGATGAACCGTGGCTCGGGCGGGTTGGGGTGGGGTGGGGACAAGAACGGTAAAGTCGCGCACGGCGGCGACCTGGTTGTAGGGGTCGAGGGCGAGAATCATCGCGTAGTGAAGTGCGGGATTCGGAGGTGTGGGTGGGGCGAGGTTCCATGCGAAGCGTTTCTCTAAGATGGAGCGGGACTCCATCTCTCCGTGAGGTTCAAAAAGTTCGGCTAGAAGATTATACCCGATTTGAAAAAGGTGGCTGTGGGTGGATTCGATCTGGTGAAAGGTGAGGTCGCTGAGGTTGGCTTGGGCGGAACGGAGATCGCCAGGGGCGAGATCGGAGGGATTGAGGCGAGGGGTTTTGCTCAAAGCAGTTTTGGGTTCGAAGCGACCGATTGAAATCAGGTGTTAGTGGAGCTTTGCAATTGCGGACATGATTTCATCAGCAAATGTCTGGTAATCATCCCGATTTTTCGGGTCGCCAGAAAAGCGCAGCGGTTTTCCGTAAATCACACGGATCGGGCGAAAAGGGTGCCAGCATCCCCCGCGAGGCAGGGCGTCTCGGCTGCCGATGATGTGGACAGGCACGACTGGGGTGTCGGTACGGGCGGCAATCAGTCCGACTCCTGGTTCTGCTTTTCGCAAGTTGCCATCGAAGGTGCGTTGACCTTCTGGGAAAAGAACAAGCGTTCCTTTTTGCTTGAGGACTTCAAAGATATTTTTAAGGGAGGAAGGACCGGGGGAATTTTGATTCACCGGAATGGAGCCGATGGATGGGAGTAGCCACGATCCCACAGGAGGTGCGAACAGGGTGTGCCGAGCCAGATAGTAGGTGACGCGCCGGAGGCTGCACCCGACGGCGGGTGGATCGAAAAAGCTGGCGTGGTTTGGGGCAAGAATTAGAGGGCCAGGGGGAAGGGAGTCGGCACCCTCACTGCGAATGGAGTGGAATAGGCGAAAGAAGGAGTAGGAAAGGATGCGGCAACAGTGAAACCAGAAGGGGGATACCTTCATGGGACCGTGGGCGCAGGAGTGGTGCGGGCGCGAACATCGCGAACAATCTGGTCGGCTAAAGATTGGGCATCATTTTTCCCACTATCGAGGAGTTGTGCATCGGCAGCACGCAGGAGTGGGGCGGCAGAGCGAGAGGAGTCGAGCTTATCGCGGGCAGCCAAGTTATCTTTTTCGCCCTGTTTCCTGCGCCGCTCGGCGCGAACTGTGGGGCAGGCATCGATAAAATATTTGAAGGGACTATCGGAGCAGACCACAGTGCCGATATCGCGGCCCTCCATAACGAGGGAAGCGGAAAGGCGGAGTTTCCGCTGGAGGTTGACGAGGTACTCGCGGAGTTCGGGTATTGCGGAGACGGGGGAGACGGCAGCATTCACTTCGGGCAGGCGAGTGTGGGGGCCGAGGTCGCGTTTTCCCTCGCGGAGAGAAATTTCTTGGCCTTCGATCTCTGCGTGGAAATCAACTTTTTCCAGAAGTTGCTGCATGCGAGCACGAGAGCTGGGGTCATGACCCGCCTCAAGGGTAAGAAAAGTGAAAGCACGATACATAGCGCCTGTGTCGACGTAGACGTATTGAAGATCGTTGGCCACGAGGCGGGCGACGGTGCTTTTGCCTGAGGCGGCCGGGCCGTCGATGCATATGACGGGATGAAGCATAGATTACCGGCCGAGTTCTTGGATGAGAGCGATCTGTTTGGCGAAGCCGGGATAACTGGTTTCGATGCAGGAGGTATTTTTGACTACGGTTCGGCCTTTTGCCAACAGTCCAAGAATCGCGGCGGACATCGCGATGCGATGATCACCGTGGCTATCGACTTCGGCTCCAACGAGTGAACAGCCTCCTTCGATTCGCAATCCATCGGGTTTTTCCTCAACAGGCACCCCGAAGAGGCGAAGATTTTTGGTGATGACAGCAAGGCGATCGCTCTCTTTGTGGCGCAGCTCAGTGGCATCGCTGATTTCGGTGGTTCCATCTGCTAAGGCCGCGGCAACGGCGAGGATGGGAATTTCATCGATCAGGTTGGGAATCTCTTTTCCTGCAACTGGAGTGGCTTTGAGGTTTTTTCCACCCATGACGGTTATCGTGCCCAAGGGCTCGGGGGTGGGTTGCTCAACCTTTTCCATAATTCCAGCACCCATTCGTAAGAGTGCAGAGATGAGAGCCGTGCGAGTAGGATTGAGCCCAACTTTTCGAAGGGTAAGTCTCGAGCCTGGGAGGCCTGCGGCGAGAACGAGCCAAAATGCGGCGGAGGAGAAGTCGCCCGGGACATCGAGTTCGGTGCCTTCCAGTCGTTGGGGGCCGTGGAGGATCAAAGATTTCTTTTCTGTGCGAAAACTGGCGCCGAAAGCGGGGAGAAGACGTTCAGTATGATCGCGGGAGAGGGAGGGCTCAGTAAAAGTAGTTTTTCCATTGGCGTGAAGGGCGGCTAGGAGGACGCAGGATTTCACTTGGGCACTGGCGACTTGGCTGGTGAAATCGATCGCCTTGAGTGGTGTGCCGCGAATGGTGAGGGGAGGACGATCTTCAGGGCCTTCACAGATGAGGTTGGCACCAAATTTTCGCAGTGGGTCAGCGATTCGGGCCATGGGGCGACGAGAGAGGGAGGCATCACCAAACAGACGTGTGGTGAAGGGGTAGCCTGCGACCACGCCGGCGAGAAGTCGCATGGTGGTGCCGCTGTTACCGCAGTCGATCGGTTCTGCGGGAGCGAGGAGTTTTGCGCCGCGGCCTTCGATCAGAACTTCGTCTGGTGCGACACGGTCGATTCGGCAGCCGAGTGCTTGGAGAGCATGAAGGGTGGAGAGGCAATCTTCCCCTGGAAGAAAACCGCGTAGGCG
>Ga0214921_10011863_pt1 | contig 10509 bp, 11 predicted proteins | sample LL1505_MetaG_FD_177992 | JGI IMG/M metagenome (GOLD analysis project Ga0214921, IMG submission 177992) | Freshwater microbial communities from Lake Lanier, Atlanta, Georgia, United States - LL-1505 | ecosystem: Environmental > Aquatic > Freshwater > Lake | place: USA: Georgia | collected...
GATTAATCTAAAAGGGATGATTGATAAATTAATGATTGAAATTGAAGAATATTCAAATTCAGAAACAGAACAAGAAGCAGAACAAACGCCAGAAATAAATACTCAATCTATGATAGCTACATTATCTAAACATATACCTCAAACGGGGAATGCACCAACACTGATGAAAGGTTTAATAGGTGATATTAAGAATATTCTAACAGATAATGATGGATTAGAGTCAAAGAATATATTAGATATTAGTAAAGATTTGAGTCAAAAATATAAGAATATGATAGAAAAAGGGGATGTTAATATGGGTGATCTATTATCGGGTGTTTTAGGAATTTTAAATGATCCTGATTCATTAAATGGTGAGTTTGATGATATTGATACTAGTAAATTACCAGATCCTAATAATATATTAGCTGATATGGCAAATGATCCAAAATTAAAAGAAGTTATGGGGATGGTATCTAATAATAATGATATGGGGATGTTTGGTTCAATGATGGCTAATATGATGAATAGTTCTCAAACAGATAATAAATCTATTCATGATTTAGAACGTGAAATAGAACAAATGATGAGAGAAGTTCAAGAAGTAGAAATTAATACAAATACAGATACAGATACAGATACAGAACCAACAGAAGCGGAGATAAGTGTTGATTAAAATTAATATATTTAATCTATTATAATATAATAGATTAAATGTATAAAAAATCTTTAATATTAATATTGTTATTGATATTAATAGTATTACGTAGTTGGAATTTATTAATAATTAGTATTATAATGATAGTGAGTATATTATTAATTAAAAAATTATTGATAGATCATAAAATAAAAAATAATATGATAATGGAAAAAATGTATTGTAGGAAATCAGATATTAATAATCCGATGGGAAATGTTTTATTATATACTAATCAAGATGAATTAGAATATGATATTTGTAAGAATGAAGACATTAATAATAATTTAAATTTTAATATATATAATGACAGTAAAGATTTATTTATGCGTAAAAATAATATTAGACCTTTTATTACAATGCCTTCTAAATATTATCCAAATGATATAAATAATTTTAAAAATAATTTATATTATTTAGATAATCCAACATGTAAATTAAATAGCACTAACTGCACTTATAATGAAGATATTAGATATCATAAAAATTATTTCTTAAATAATGAAATTAAAACTAATTGATATATTATATATATCATTAATCAAAAAAAATGATGTAATATCGTCTATTTTATCAGCTATTTGATGTGCGCCATTAATTAACATTGTTGTTGGATTTTCAATATTAAATTTAATATATCTATTAGAGTATAATTTATTAATTAATTTATTATTGACAATAATAGATTTTGAATAATTATTAACATTTATTTTAATATTGATATTTGTAAAAAATATTTGTAATTTACTAATTGATTGTTCTAAATTATCACAAATATTTAAATTGTATCTTTCTATACCTTTGATTAATAAATCTAATAACATAGTATGAATATCATAAAAATTAGGATCTGTAGAATTTTCTACATCTAATGTTAGAACCATTTTATTATTAGAACTATTTGAATAGAATTCATTAATAAAATTTTCAAATCTAATAGAATTAATATCCATAATATTAAATATAAAATATATATTATTATTTTTATATATAGTTTTATTATAATACAATAAATAAAAATGTCTGATAACTTATTTCAAACTTTAGATAGAGAATTATCTATTAGATCAAAAAATAATGATGAAAAGATAAAATTTATAAATCTTGATAAACATAATTTTAAAGATTTTTATTCTAGTGGAAATAAATTATATAAAAATTATGATCTAGATACCGATAATGATTTAACATATGGCATTGATACTAGAAGAAATTCCATTCCTAAAGATATTAATAAACAAACAAAACAAAAAACAAAATATTCTAATCCCCAACAGGATTTAAATATAATAGATATTGTAGGCGCTAGTTCAGATTTAAAATTAGGAAACGAACATACCCAGATAAATTTAAATACATTATCAAAATCAGCGTCAAAAGCACCAACACCAAAAGAATCAGAAGAATATTGGGATAATACTCGTAGAAGAAATTTAGATACATCAACATATACAGATAATCCATCAAAAATAGCGGGTAGGGGATTTGGTGATATACCAAAATATGATTTATTTCTAAATGGGATTGGATTATCAACTAGACAGGATAATCCAGATATTAAACCACAAAATGTAGAGAATGATCGTATATTTTTAACTAATCAAAATTATAATTATGATAAATTCCGAGTAACTAATGATTTACAATGTGGCGCTGATACTAGATATTTAAATAAGAAAATGGTAAATTAAAATTAAAATTAAAATGTAAATTAAAATGTAAATTAAAATGTAAATTAAAATGTAAATTGAAAATATAATATAGTATTTAATAATTTAAATTTTATTTTCTATACTTAATATATATTATTTTAAATGTCAGGATACAATGCAAGATTTCTATACGATCAATGCACTTATGATCAAAATTTAGTAAGTAGCACCAAACCATGTCATTATGATTTATTAGTAGATAAATATGAAAATGAGAATATGACAATTAAAACTGGTCCATGTAAAAATAGTAAAATTGGATGCAAACCATGTGAATCTAATGATACCGCTAATATTGAAGCAAAATGGAAAACTATTGGACTAAGAACCGATATAGAATCTGATTTATTAGCTATCAATAGACCAAATACGCGTTGTGTAAATTTAAAATATTTTCCATGTGGTTCAGGTTGTAATGCAAAATATTGTGAAAAGAAATGTCCGAATCATATTGTATTAAATACTAGATTATGTGATAGACATATAGTGCCAACAAACAATAAAATGCCAACTAGTAATGGTTTTTAAATAAAAATTGTAAAATTAATTAATTGGATATAGTATATCATATCTAATTAATTAATATATTTTATATGAAAATTATTTTACTAATGCTTATAATAAAAATTCTTAAATTGTCCGGAATTTTCGGAAAGTTTTATATTAAAACAAAATGGATATATAGTTGAATTGTATTAAAAATTATTTTAGATTAATTATATAATATAATAAATTTATTTTATATTATATTATTATATAAAACAAGTATGTCCGGAATTTTTGCTAGAAAAATATATGATGAATGTTATAATATAGAATTTACAGCCCAACAAGTTAACCCCGCTAAATATCGCACATATATTCCATTCGCTGAAAATACTAAAAAATGTAATGCATTAAATGGTCCACGTGCTAATAAATCTCGCTCTACTGGTGAGTTAGGTGATACTAATATTGGATTTAGAACTGATATAGAATCACAATTACAAAATTTAGATATCCCAGATTCTAGATGTATCTCATTACAAACAATGCAAGATAAGAATGAAAGATTAAGCAAGATTGCAAAATCAAAAACAGTTAATTTTTCTGATTGTTCTACCGATCAAGATACTATATATTCTAGATTAGATCTACCTGTGAATAACTATAGAGGTACATATATTAATAGATTTGAATATCCTATTATTGATCCTACTGAATTTGTATATTATGGCTATGAGAAATCTGACGAACAAATTAATAATCAACGATTTGGCGTTAATACTCAATTGGCAGCAAAGGATAAAATATATAAACAAAATATGAATCCTAATTCTAAATTAACAAAATAAATAATTATTATTTACTATAGATATATCATATAATTTATTTATATTATATATTTATAATATGGATTTAGCAATAGTAGCCGGAATAGGTTTAATAGGATCATTTATAGTTAATAAAGATAATGATCCTATTACAGAATCAGAAAAAAAACATTCTAGTAATAATAATAAATATGAAAAATATATTAACCAAATTGAATCTAATGAAAATAAAAATATTAATACAATAGATGGTTATACTAATATTAATAATGTTAGATTATTTCCAACTGAATATAATTCAAAAACTCATCATTTATATGATAATATTAGCGCTCAACAATTAAATAAAAAAATTTCAACAATAGCTGAATCACAAGTAGAAAAAAGTAAAAATCCCGTTTTAACTAATATCATATCCCCTTTTTATCAACCATATGAAAATATTACAAAACAAGAACTAACTATGGGAACTGTTCCAATTAATGAATTAAAATTAACTAATGATTCTTTTAACGATCAATTTAAATTACAAACTGTAGATAATAATAAAGAACCATTTAGTATTGGGGATAAATATAATGTATCGTTAAATGATTTTTCTCCTTTTGATAATACTACAATTGATATGACATATAATATTATTAATAGAGAAGATTTTAAACAAAATAATATGCTACCAATGACAGCAAAAAGAGATGTTGAAACAAATGAATCTAATAATTTTGAATATAAAATGGATATATTTTCAGGTTCATCTAAAAATTGGAATCCTAAAAAAGAAGCACCACATTTTTTTGAACCAACTGAAAATATCCAAACCCCTTTTGGTTCTGGATTAACTACCGAAGCCGAAAGAGATAGAATAATTCAATCTAGAATTAAACAAAATCAAAGACCATTTGAACCAATAAAAACTGCTCCAGGTGTAAATTTAGACTATAACGAACAACCAGTTACCGGATTTCATGATCCATTTAGAATAATGCCATATGATACAGATCAATTAAGACCAGCGAATAAACCAAAAATAACATTTGAAGATAGAATTAAAGGTGTACCTAAAAAAGGTGAAAAACGTGGAATAACATCAACAGTTATTAAAAGAAGACCAAATCATTGGAAATATCAAGATTTTAATGATTTGGTCCCGTCTAAAGCTCAAACAACTAAACAATCTATTACAGGTGATTATGTTTTACCAGATAATGCTAGAATGAGAACATGTGAATTAGTAGGACCATCACAAGGACCATCTTTAGTAGGACCATCTAATAGAGAAGGTAAAGTAAAGATAACAAAACGCGTAACACATATAGAAGATAAATTAGGACCAAAATCTACAGACACATTTAATCCTAATCAAAAATCATATAATATATTAATTAATGATCGTAATACTGCAAATTTTACACAAATACAACCACCAAAAAATACTAATAAATCAGGTATTAAATTTGATCCAAATGATATCGCAAAACCTACAACAAGACAAGATTTAACTACTAAACATTTTAATAATAATGCCAAACAATTAATTAGTTCTTATTCAAATTTAACAGATGAAGCTAAATTAACTATTAAACAAATTTTATCTACTCAAACATATCAACAAATAATGTCATCTTTACAACATAATACATATACTAATTTACCAGATAACGCCAAACAAACTTTAAAAGAAATCTTAATTACAACACAAAATAATACACATATAGGCACAGCACAACATAATACATATACTAATCTACCAGATAACGCTAAACATACTTTAAAAGAAATATTAAACAATACTGAAACTAATACACATATCGGCACTTCACAACATAACACATATACTAATCTACCAGATAACGCTAAACATACTTTAAAAGAAATATTAAATTATATTGAAACTAATACACATATTGGCACATCACAACATAATCCAATTAGTAGTTTATCAGATAGCGCTAAAACTACATTCAAACAAATATTAAGTTCTATACAATTAAATACTAATACTAATCCAGCACATAAAGAATCAATTACAAATATTATAGATCTAGCTAAAACAACAATCAAGGAACAACTAGCAATTATAGAAACTAATACAAATATTAATTCTAATCATAAGGAAGCATTTACAAATCTACAAGATAATATGAGAACAACAACTAGACAAACATTAACTAATACTGAATTTAATACATTTATTAGTAGAACAATGTCTAATTATACTAATCTTAATGATGAGGCTAAACATACAATTAAACAAATACTAGCTATTCAACCATTAAATACTATAATAGGCACAGCACAAAAGAATACATATACTAATATTAGTGATGATGTTAAACAAACTATTAGACAATTATTAACATTAGAAACATTTAGCAATCATATCAAACAGAATATTGGTTCATATTCTAATATAACCGATAACGCTAAAACCACCCTAAAAGAATTATTATCATTAATTGAAAATAATACAAATATAAAAACAGCACAACAATCTATCTATGCTGAACTATCCGACATAGCAAAAACAACAATCAAAGAATATATATCTACCCAAACATTTAATAATAATATGGGAACTATTAAAAAAGAAGTAGCATTTGATTTTAATGATATGGCTAGGACAACACATAAACAAGATTTATTAAATGAAAAATATATGGGTACAATAACAAATTCAAAAATAGGAACAACTCAAACTAATTTTGATATACAACCAACAATGAAAGATATTACTAAAATTATTGATTATAAATCTGGCGCTAGTTCAGCAGGTTTTAATCATCAACCAGAATCTCAATATGATGCCCGTAATATGCGCCAGAATATTAGTAAAGAAATAATATCAAAAGGACAATATCCAACATTGAGTGGCCCAAAATTAATACCCGTTAAAGAAATTCATAATAATATGTATCAAAAAAATAAACCAAATTATGATAGATCTAATGCACCATCATTAACTACAAAAATTAATTTATCTGATAGAGTATTATTTAATCTACCAAATCATAATGAAAAAACATTAAAATTTTATGATGAACGATTATATAATGAATTATTAACACAATTTAATGATAATCCATTGATTAATAATCCACAATCAACAACTAATGCAAAGTTTGTATTATAAAAATTATTTTGATGTATTGTTATTTAAAAATTCTAAAACTTCATCTATAGTTAATATTTTACTAATATCTTTTTTAATTATTTTTGACTTATTTTTATTTAAAAATCTTACTATAAAAATATATGCTTCCTTAATATGTTCGGCTATTTTAGCCCCCGTTATTATAATATTACCAGTCTGAAATACAAATATACTAATATAAATATCATTTGATATCTTATATTTAATATTTACACATGCATGAATCGCCGATAATCTACATAAAATATTTTGTTCCGTCAATAATTGATATAAATTTGCCTTGTTGATTAAATAATTTACACCAAAATTACTATTAATAAAATCTATCTTAAATTTTACTAACCGAAAATTATTTACATTTTCCACAAAATATATAATTTCATCAACTACTTTCATTTTTTCACTTAATCTAGTAATTAATTTATATATTGCTATATTAACATCTGATAATGATTTACAACCTGACATTTGTAATGAACCATTTTTAAATAATTTTATATTGATATAATTTTCATCATCAATACGCATAATGATTGTATTCTGATTATAAAAATTCTTCTTAGAATTTTTATTTGTAGATTTAAATTTAGATTTTAAATTTTCAATACATTTCATTCCATCTAATGATTTAACCGCTATTATATTATCACTAGATAAAGTTAAATGATTATATATATTTTTCATATTAAATGATGTACCTAAATTACATCCAACGCTCATAGTTGATATAGAGACATTGGCTGGGATTTTATCCATATTGTAATCATTAATATTTATATAATCTTCCATTTGTAATAAATATAATTAAATTATCTTTATATTTTAATTATATAGTTATAAAATTAATAATTCAACTTTTATTTTATATTTTTAGATAGTTTATTTAGCTATCTAAAGAAACTATCTAAGAAATCATCTAAGAAATCATCTAAAAAATCATCTAAAAAATCATCTAAAAAGAAATCATCTAAAAAATTATCCAAAAAGAAATTATCTAAATAAAATTATAATCACACAATAAAATTTATTGTGTGCATGTTAATATACAAATTAAATAATTTAATATATATGACATCAAAAATAATACATATTAATACTTAAAAATATATAATTCCTACTAATAATTAGTTAAAAACTTATTAAACCTAAATTTAATCACATATATGTTTATCTATCTTATTAAAATTAATTTTTTTCTTACAATACGTACATTTGCATATATGTGCTTCTAACATTGTTAAACAATCATTAATACTATTTTTTAATGCGTTTAATGATAGATAACATAAATCATCTGTTTTCTTTTTTAATTTATGTAATTTATTAATATTTTTTATACATTCTTCAGTCTGTTCGCCACCAAATATAATTGGCATATAAAAAATTATCTTTAAATCTGCCTTACCTGTTTTATATACTTGGATACGTTTTTCAATATCATCTGTATATCCTATTTTATAACATTTGTGGCGTCCAATATCTTTTTTCAATATATAGATATAACTATTTAGAGTAGGTTTATAAATATGTTTATCTTCATAATAATTATTCTCTACTGTTATCTTTTTTATTTTTTTTATTAATTTTTGATTTAATTTTTTTAAATTATCATTATCATCTTTTTTTTATTTATATATGCCTTTTTGTCTTATCTGAGGTAGAATACTCGTAAATAATTCATCTCTAAATTTACTTGCTAATGGTTTTGTACTATTTGATAATAATTGGTATAATCCTGCTTCGTTAATAAATATACTAGATGGTTGGATTTTATGAGCTGTACCCCTCGTGGGGTACAGTTTTAAATATAAATATTTTTGTTGAAATTCTTTATCAACTTTTGTTGATTGAACTGCTTTTCTAGCATTAGAATAGCCTAATACTTTTACGATATCTTTCTTTTTGAACCATATATTATTATCAATATCTAGAACTATAAATACTTGTTTATCATTATATTTCAATAAATTTTCAAACACATCTATGATAAAACTCATTATATAATATAATAATATATTATATTATAAATACGTTTTTTATAATTTTATAATATTATATTATATTATAAATATAATGGAAAATACTGATAAATTATTTTGCCATTTTTGTAATTATACCGCGAAAAATAACTCAAATTGGTTTAAACATTTAGAAACTGCCAAACATAAACGAAAAGGATTAAAAAAAGAAACATTCTGTCAAAAATGTTCTTATAAAAGTACGTCACATTGGAATATTAAGATACATAATTTATATATGCATTCTACAATAGATGAAAGAAAGCAAGCAAAATATTATTGTGAAATCTGTGATAATATTTTTTTATGTAGTGCATATTATAATAAACATATGGTTGGTATTATACATTTGAATAAAGTTAAAGTTAGACAATCATTGATAGAATTAAATCAAACTATATACATCAAAAATGATTTAATTGAAAATACTAATACGGTAGAAGAACCATATATAAAAATTCAAAATAAAGAACAACAATCTATTAATAATCTTACACAAATAGATTCAATTATAGAATCTAATACTATAATTGAATCAAATACTAATAATGAGATTACCAAAACAAAGAAAAAATAACAAAAACTAAAAGCTAAATTTGATATCAAAATTATTAATGATAGATATATACAGATATTTTTTATTAAAAAAATATATTTTTAGGATAAAACTCACACAATACAATTATTAGATTAGTTCAGAATATTATTTTATTATAATATTCTGTCTTTTTTTCTTCTTCTAAACCTCTCAGATTAATTTCTAATCTGTAAATTTCTTTATAAATTGTAAATGGTAATAAACCTGGATTTATATAGATAATTAATCCACATAATCCATTAAATATTTTATCAGTGTAAAAATAATGTTTATTATCATGTTTATGATAATATTCATAATTATTTAAACCACGATAAAAACTAAGAGTACTCCATCCAACACCAGTAAAATATAATAATTTTTCCCTAGTAAAAATATTTTTATAAGATTGCATTATTAAATAATACTTATTGTTTAATTTTTATATAAGTTTTATTCTAACTACTATTAAATAGTGTTATTTATTATTTTTTTATAATATCTATTGTATATACAATCAACAGATGATGAAATTATTAAAGAGATCAATAAACAAAACAAAACAAAACATAACAATTAATTGATGGTTAAATTATTTTTAATAAAAACCATATTCTTATGTTTGGTAGAATTATTATGAGAATTAAAATATGTAGAACAAAAGAAGACTTTGTCACATTCTACACAATAATATTTACATTTAGTTCGTTCTTCTTTTGTAGAATGTATAGAAAGAAGATGCATTTTTAAATTCCAATGTGTTATGCCAGTATAATCACATTTTAATATATTTGATATTAATAAGAAAAATTTAATTTATTATAAAAAAATAATAATACCCCAGTCAATTGGGGTATCTGTTAATTTACATCCAAAAACAATATTTATTAATGAATCAGGATTATATGAAGTATTATCAATATCAAGAAAACCATTGGCAAAAGTATTTATGAATGAATATTTTACTAAGATTATGCCACAAATTCGTGAATCTGGAAAATATATAATGAATGAAACAAATAAAACTAAATTAAATAAACTAAATACAAAATTAAATAGTGT
>Ga0214921_10011864_pt1 | contig 10508 bp, 5 predicted proteins | sample LL1505_MetaG_FD_177992 | JGI IMG/M metagenome (GOLD analysis project Ga0214921, IMG submission 177992) | Freshwater microbial communities from Lake Lanier, Atlanta, Georgia, United States - LL-1505 | ecosystem: Environmental > Aquatic > Freshwater > Lake | place: USA: Georgia | collected 2015-05-28
CCTCTCTCAGAATGACTGGGACCGTTTCTAATCCCACTATTTGGGCGGCCCGCCAGCGGCGTTCTCCGGCGATCAGTTCGTTGCGACCTTCATGCGCACGGCAAATGAGGGGCTGTAAAATTCCGTGTTCCCGGATGGAGTCTGCGAGTTCCCGCAGTTCTTCTTCTGGAAAGTTCTTTCGGGGTTGCAGCGAAGAAGCAGCAAGACTGCGCACGGGAAGTTGCTGCACGCGCTCTCCCTTTTCTTCCACGGGTGAGGGAGATGCAATTGGGGTTGCTGCGTTCGCTGTGTTTGCGGCTGGGGACTGGGCTGCGGGACGCGCACTAATCAGTGCACCCAGACCTTTTCCGAGGGCAGAAGGTTTCGCCATAGCCGAACAGGCTACTGAATTTGGTTAAAAAGGCAAACTCCGCGAGGGGCAATCAAAGTGGGCGAACCTAGGGATGAGTAAATGACGGTTTGGCGGGTTTACAACGGACGAGGTAGCGCCCGTGTGCAGTTTCAAATCTCACCAAAGAATAAGCGCGAAAAGCGGTTGTACTCTCTGCCACCCATGCGCGTTTCTCTCTTCAGTTTGTATCTTTTCACATTTGTATGGCTCGGCATTGTTGTGGGTAGGGCCGAAGGGGCATCGGGACTTACTTTTGTGAACGATGTCGCTCCCATACTCACGAAGGCCAGTTGCAACACGGGAGCTTGTCACGCCAAGGCGGGGAACGGACAGAATGGCTTTCGGCTGTCTCTTTTTGGCTTTGAGCCACAGGAGGATTTCGAGCACATTGTAAAAGAAGGTCGCGGAAGGCGAGTCTTCCCAGCTGCGCCCGAGCACAGCCTTCTTTTGAGAAAAGCCACCAATGCCACGCCCCACGGTGGTGGTCGCAAGATGTCCCCCGATTCCGAAGATTACCGCACGATACTTGCGTGGATTGGGCAAGGGATGCCTTACTCTGAGGAGTCTACTCCGCACGTCACTGCTCTGGAGGTGCTGCCTAAAAGAGGTACGCTTGCGATGCACTCCGAGCAGCAACTTAAAGTCGTTGCTCACTTTTCTGATGGCAGCAGCAGGGACGTGACGCGTCATGCGGTTTTCGAACCGAATGACAAAAACTTAGCGGAGGTGGATGACATCGGATTGGTAAAGGTCTCCGATATTCCGGGGAATGCGGCGGTGATGGTACGTTATCAGGGGACGGTGGCGACGTATTGCGCGTCAGTGCCCCTCGGTGCTGTGGTTTCGGCTGTTCCTAATCCGCAGAGTTTTGTGGATGAGCTTGTCTTTGCCAATTTGAAGACGCTGGGAATTCCGCCCTCTGCATTGTGTGACGACGCAACTTATCTGCGGCGCGTTTCTGTGGATGTCGCCGGTCACCAACCGACGGTTGCTGAGACGCGCGCTTTTCTCTCTGATCCTGCCTCGGACAAGCGCGCCAAGTTGGTGGAATCGCTATTGGCCAGTGGCGGGTACGCCGATTATTTTGCCAATAAATGGGCCGCCCTGCTTCGCAATAAGCGCCTGGAAAAGGGCACGCCGGCCAGTTTTGCATTCCACGCCTGGTTGCGTGACGGCTTCCTTGCGAACAAACCGTATGATCGGGTCGTACGCGAATTACTGGCGGCGACGGGCGAGGCGGTGAGCAATCCGCCAGTGGCTTGGTACAATCAGGTCAAAACGCCAGAGCAACAACTCGAGGACGTTGCGCAGCTTTTCCTCGGCGTCCGGATGAACTGCGCACAATGTCACCATCATCCTTTCGAGCGCTGGAGCCAGAAAGACTATTACGGACTTTCCGCTTTTTTTAGCCAGATTGGTCGCCGCCCGACTCCCGTTGCTGGGCAATCCATCGTGTTCCACAAGCGTGGCATGGCGCAGGTCGAAAACAAAAAAACAAAGGGCCTCGTTAAGCCGGCTGGTCTGGGCGGTGAGAGCATGGAAATCGCGCCAGATGATGATCCCCGACTGAATCTTGCGGATTGGATGAGCGAGAAATCGAACCCCTTTTTCGCGAAGTCACTAGTGAACCGCTATTGGAAACACTTTTTTAGCCGGGGACTGGTCGAGCCCGAGGACGACATTCGTGACACGAACCCGCCTTCAAACCCTGAGCTCTTGGAGGCGTTAGCGCGGCATTTCACGGAAAGTGGGTTCGATCTTAAGGCGGTCGTCCGGATCATTGTGAACTCGGCGGCTTACCAATTGAGTGCCACTCCTAACGCCTTGAACGCAAGTGATCGGCAGAATTTCTCGCACTTTTATCCAAAGCGCCTCAATGCCGAAGTGCTTCTGGATGCGGTGGATCAGTTGACCGGTACAACGACAGATTTTGCGGACTTGCCAGCAGGCACTCGCGCCATTGCACTGCCAGATAATAGCTACAACAAAGCCTCCTATTTCCTCACAGTTTTCGGGCGCCCCGAGGCAGACAGCGCTTGCGAATGCGAACGCGTCCAGTCGTCGAGCCTTTCTCAAAGTCTGCACTTGATGAACGCTGCTGAGGTTAAAACCAAGTTGGCCAAGTCAGACGGTCGCGCTGCAAAGTTGTCCAAGGGAGGCGATGACGCCGCGAACATCGACGAACTTTACGAGGCTGCGTTATGTCGTCTTCCGAGAGCGGCGGAGCGTCAAATAGCGATGGAGTTTCTCGCCCGTCCGCGCGCCGACGCTGCCGGAGTGGCTCTGGTTCCAGCCAAGGCTCGCACTGCTGCCTATGAGGATCTCATTTGGGCCGTTCTTAATACAAAAGAATTTCTTTATAACCATTAAGCCGTTATGTCTCGCATTCGTCTCCCCTTCGCCGCCCTTCTTATTGGTTTTGCTACTTCCGTCTTGGCTCCGCAAGTTCTCGCGCAGCTTGTCATTCTTCCCGCACCTCGCTTGCTCACACTGATGCCTATGGGTGCGAAAGTTGGTGGCACCGTTGAAATTACGATTACGGGTGAAAATGTTGATGAGGAGGCGCAACTTCTCTTTTCTTCACCAAAGATTGTCGCCGAACCTAAAATGGACGCTGCAGGAGTTGTCTTGAAAAATAAATTTGTGGTGACGGTTTCCGCAGATGCGCATCCCGGTGTTTATGATGCGAGATTGATGACCCGTTTGGGTATTTCCTCTGCACGGTGCTTTTCTGTCGGAACGTTCGCCGAAGTTACTCGGCTCAAGCCAAACACGACGTTGGAGTCGGCTTTTGCGCTCGAGCCTAATTCTCTGTGTAACGCTTTTACCACGGCCCGAGCAGTTGATTTTTATAGTTTCACCGCGAAGAAAGGGGAACGCTTCGTGATCGATTGTGCCGCTCAGGGAATCGACTCGAGACTGACTCCCGTTCTAATTCTTGCCGACGGGCAGGGGCGCGACATTCGAGCGGAGAGGCAAAGCGGCCTACTCGATTTCACCGCTGCAACCGAGGGGAACTACATCGTGAAGGTGCATGGCCTCACCTATCAAGGGGGCGGGGAAAACTTTTATCGGCTCGTTTTTGCGAAAGTGCCCGAGGGCGAATCATTCCAGCGTCAGCCATACACGCGGAGTGTGGGCTCAGCTTCCGCACCTAAAAACAGTCCATCCGCTGATACTCTTATTGCTGAGGAGGTGGAGCCAAACGACAAAGCTGCTCAGGCGCAAAAAGTCACCCTGCCCTGCGCCATCCACGGCCGCTTCGCGAAGGCAGGCGATGTAGACACCTATGAGTTCAGCGCCAAGAAGGGAGACGTCTGGTGGGTAGAAGTTTTATCCGAAAGGCTGGGTCTCCCCACTGATCCGTTTGTGCTCGTCCAACAGGTGAAAAAAAACGAGGCGGGCGAACAACTCTCTGACGTCGCGGAATTTAACGACATTGTTAGCCCGGTGAAGCTTTCCACCAATGGTTATGCGTACGACGGAGTACCTTATGACGTGGGGAGTCCGGATCCTTACGGCAAGTTTGAAGTCAAAGAGGATGGGCTCTACCGGTTGCAGATTCGCGATTTGTTTGGTGGCACCCGCTCGGAGCCACGGAATATTTACCAGTTAAATGTGCGCAAAGCTGAGCCGGACTTTTCGCTTGTAGCTTGGGCTTTGCACATGGAGTTGCGGAACGGGGATCGTGCGGCTCTGTCTAAACCGGTTTCATTACGGGGCGGCGCGACGATGGGTCTGGATGTTGTCGTAGTCCGCAGGGATGGTTTTGACGGGGAGATTGAGTTGGGTGTCGAAAACTTGCCGCCCGGCGTTTCCGCTACTGGACTGAGAATCCCGTCGGGAAAAAGCCAAGGCTACGTTTTACTAACTGCGGCAGAAAACGCACCTCGGGGTATGGCGCTCGCGCGGGTGTTTGGGCGAGGAAAGGTAAACGGAGTGGACGTCACGCGCGAGTGCCCAACTGCGTCGATGGTCTGGCCTGTGAAAGATGCCATGGGTGAAATTCCCTCACCCCGTCTGATGGCCGATTTTCCAGTCTCGGTAGGAGGCGACGAAGTTGCACCTTTGACGATCACTTGCGCGCGTCCAGAACCTATCGAAGCGACAGTGGGTGGGAAGTTGACTATTCCGCTCAAGCTGACCTGGCGCGGAGAATTTTCCGGAGGACCCGTGAAACTCAAACCTCTCGGGGCTGACTTCGCAAGCATGGCCCCCGTCGACGTTCCTTCTAAAGCAGACAAGGCGGAGTTGGTGCTGGACTTGGCTTCACTGAAGGCGACTCCTGGCGACTACACTCTGGCGGTCCACGGCGGAGTGGTGGCCAAATACCGCTATAACCTCGGGGCACTCAAGGCCGCGGAGTTGGCGCAAAATGAAGCGGAGTCGAAAGTCGCGGAAGTTGCGGCCGAGTTGCAGCGCCTCTCTAATGTCCCTAAAGCTGGAGCGGGCGACACTTCGAGTGAGACGGCGCTCGCAACCCGGGCGGCTACAGAACGCATGAAGGTCGCGGAGGCGAACAAAAGCGAAGCTGTAAAACGCTTAAAAGCTGTGACAGAAGCAGCCGCACCGAAAGATATTGTGGATATCGTGTTTTCCGAGCCCGTCCGGATTCAGGTGAAGGCGATGGAGGCGAAATGATGCAGAGTCCTCGTCCAACTCGCCCCCTTTTTGCGCAATTTCTCCCGTTGCTGGCGCTGACGTTGCCGTTTTTTTGTGCGCAGATTTCGGCTGCTGACCTCGACTATTACCGAGATGTTTACCCCTTTTTGGCGTCGAATTGTGTCCCGTGTCACAACAAGAAAACCACGAAGTCGGGTCTGAATTTGGAGAGCGTGGAGTCTGCAAAAAAAGGGGGCGAATCCGGGGCGGGTTTAGTTCTGGGGAAGGGTGGAGAGAGTCCGGTTTTTCAATGGGCGGCTCATCAAGGCGAATCGGAAATGCCTCCTAAAAACAATAAGTCTGGGGCAGTGGCTCTCACTGCTGTGGAGTTGGAATTATTAAAGACGTGGATTGATCAAGGGGCCAAGGCGTCGACGAAAACTGCGTCTCGCGTTGCGCTGCGCGGGCTACCCACGACAGTGCAGCCGATCTATAGTGTTGCTATCACCAATGACGGGCGATACGCCGCGTGCGGCCGGGCAGGGCACCTTTTTTTGTACGATCTCGCCACCCGGCAATTCATTTCCCGAATCAGCGACCCTTCCGCCAAGGACGCCAGCGCTCATCGCGATTTGATCCAATCCGTCCATTTTAGTCCCGATGGCGAACGACTGGCCTCGGGAGGTTTTCGGGAGGTAAAGATTTGGCGCAAGGAGAAGGTTGAGGGAACTGTTTCGAAGCTTGAGGCGGCGACAGCCACGGTTTCGACGTTGAGCCCAGATGGGCGTCGGTTTGTTGTTGCCGATTTGCGGTTGGGAGTGCGCGTTTTGGATACAAAATCCGGTGCGGTTCTCCGAACTTTGACGGAGGCTCCTGCGGCCGCGCCGCGCATCCTCAGCGTGTCTCCGAGTGGTACGTCGCTCGCGATGTGCGGTGAGGATGGAAGTTTGCAGGTTCGTCCGCTTTCTGAAGAAGGTTTAAGCGCTGATTTTTCGGGTCATCCCGGAACCAGAGCGTTGTCCTGGGCGCAGGACGGGAGGACGTTGTTTACGGGTGGAGATGATAAGCTGGTTCGAGTTTATAGTGTAATGGAAACAAATGGAGGCAAAGAGGTTGTAGCGGCAGGTGCACCGGTAGTTTCCATTTTTCCGACCTCTTCGCCCGATCAAATTGTGATCGCAAGTGAAGATGGATTTCTTCGAGTATTCTCTCTCAAAGAGGCCAAAGTGCTGCGCGAGATTAAAACGGCATCACCGGTTTCCTGTGCAATTTCTGCTGATGGATCGGTTCTTGCGGTCGCGTCCTCGGACGGTGTTGTTCGTCTTTTTGCTGTTGCGACTGGCAAACCTGGGCTCGAGTTGCGGGGAGATTCGACGACTTCGGCGAGTCTTGCGCGGGTGGAATGGGAGGCGGCGCGCGCTGCATTGGACGTCGCTTATCACACCGCGCTTATAGCCAAGCTGGACGCCGCGGACAAATCATTGGATACGTTTACGAAGAAGGCAAACGATGCAATCGCAACGGCTAAAAAGGAGTTGCCTGATAAACAGAAGGCGCTCGCTCCCGCTTTGAAGGCGCGTGACGACGCCGAAAAAGCCGCTAACGCCGCAGAGGCCGCGATTGCGAGCGCGCCTGACGGAAAGCCGGACGCGGCGCTTCAGGCGAAGGGTAAGGAAGCGACTACAAAATTAGCAACTGCAGTGATGGCTGCCAATTCCGCAGCTTCGGCCGTGAGCGCTGCGGAAAACCACATAAAAGACGGAGAGGAGCAGCTTCAGCACATTACTGAAAACAAAAAAAAGAATGCGGCGACTCGGGGTGAATCAAATGCCGCTCTCGAGTTTGCGAAAAAAGTGCAGGCTGACGCAATAGCTTTGGGGGCGACGCTTAAACAGGAAGTCGCCAAGACCGCAAGAAGGGCACTTGCCGTAGCTTTTTCCGAAACCGGCCACGCCGTAGCAGCCGTTTTCTCAGACGGCAAACAGCAGGTTTGGGCGACTTCCTCCGGTGCGCCCTTGGAGTTACTATCCGCCGGAGGTAACCTCGCAACGGCCAGCCTGAAGGCTACGGGTGGCGTTGGTTTTTGTGCGGTTGGTTCGGACGGGAGTATTTTTCAGACAAGCAGTTTGGTGACATGGAAGCTTGAGCGCGTTCTCGGGGGAGAAAGTTCAAACTCACCATTCGTTGATCGGGTCAGCGCAGTTCGGTTTAGTCCGGACAGCAAGATGCTTGCCGTTGGGAGCGGCGAGCCATCGCGTTCAGGAGATATCCTACTCTGGGAGATTGAGTCGGGTAAGTTGCTTGAAACTTGGAAGGACCGCCATGAGGATACTGTGTTGAGCCTCGATTTTTCTCCGGACGGAAAGTGGCTCGCGTCTGGCGGCGCCGACAAACTCGCCCGAGTAACGGATGTTTCTACGGGGAAACAAATTTATCTGCTGGAGGCGCATACGCATCACGTGATGGGGGTAGCTTTTCGCGCCGACACTCGAGTGCTGGCTACCTCCGGGGGAGACGGTGTCGTGAACACGTGGGATTTGCTTTCGGGTGAGCGTCTTAAAAAAATCATTGGCTGGAATAAGGAGGTCACCGCGTTGCAGTTCTTAGGATCATCCCAGAAGATCGTGACTTCCAGCGCAGAGAATCTGGTTCGGATCGTTTCTGACGATGGCACAGAAGTTCGCGCCATCGCGAGACTTCCAGACTTTATGCAGTCTGCTGCGAGCGCTTCGAGCGGGGCGTTGATTATCGGCGGAGGCGAAGACAGTGCCCTGCGATTGTGGGATGGCGCCAGCGGCACGGAGTTAGCCGTGTTTGCTTCCCCTTGATAAAAACCAGTTCCCCCCTCTTTTCAAACGAGCATTTTTTTCGGATCATCTCCTAATCCCTCACGTTATGAACCTTGGCAACCCACGTCCCCCCATTCAGTCCTGTGCTGGTCCTTTGGATAGGCGTAGCTTTATGCAACTCGGCCTCGCGGGTTTTGCGAGCCTGAGTTTACCTGGAATTTTTCGAGCCCGCGCCATGGCAGCGGCTTTCGCCGCTTCTGGAAAGCCGGCTCCTGCCCGCACCGCTGTCATCATGGTGTGGCAGCCAGGAGGGTGTTCGCACGTGGATACGTATGATCCAAAGCCTGACATCGGTAGCGAATATCGAGGTCCGTTTAAGACCATTGCAACGAAGATTCCCGGAACTCGCATCACGGAACTTCTTCCACTTCAGGCGCGGATCGCTGACAAGTTTACGATCCTGCGTTCAATGAACCAGAAGGCCGCGGGCCATCCTGCCGGTTCGATGCAACTACTTTCTGGCGATCCTGATACACGGGATAAGCCCAAGCCTCGTTTGCCGGACTGGATGTCTGTTGCAAGTTACCTTCGCGCCAAGCAAGGCGACCGCAATAATCCGTTGCCCAACTATATCGGTGTAAACCCGGTTATTGAGTATAATGGTCCGGTTTACGTCGGAGCCGCGTACGCTCCGTTTTCAGTGACGGGCGATCCCAATCAACCGGGGTTTGAAGTGCCAAACATCGGCCTGTCTGATCAGGCGGAAGCGACCCGCTTGAGCGGTCGAGTCGCCTTGCGCAAAAGCTTGGACACCATGGAGCGCACCTTTGACACACTTGGTGAACTTGGTGCGCTGGATCAGTTTGAAGCGCAGGCTGTGACACTCCTCACCAATCCGCAGACTCGGGACGCTTTTGACCTCGCCAAGGAAGATCCCAAAACCCGTGACCGTTACGGTCGGAATCGTTGGGGGCAGCAGCTTCTTCTAGCTCGCCGTTTGGCTGAGGCCGGAGTGGAAATTCTCACAAGCAGTCTCAGTGGACCTCTTTGTGGCCGTGTCGGGAACTGGGATGATCACGCGGTGAACCATAATGTTTTCGACGCGCTTCGCTTTCGAGCCGGGGCTTATGATCAGGCTGTATCAGCGCTTATTGAAGACATTTACGCACGGGGGCTCGACAAGCGGGTGCTCGTCGTTGTCACCGGTGAGTTCGGGCGCACACCGAAGATTGAGTTCAGTCCCAGCACGGGCGTGGGAGATGGCAGCGCCCCAGCGGGTACTACGCAACCGGGCCGCGATCACTGGCCTCGTGCGTTCAGCAACATCTGGGCTGGTGGTGGCATTCAGACCGGCGGTGTAATCGGTGCGACGGACAAACGCGGGGAGGATGTCGTCGAGCGCGCTTGCGGGCCGGACGATTTTCTCGCGACCATCTATCATCATCTGGGCATTGATAGCGCCAAGGAGGCCATCCACGACTTTAACGGGCGTCCGACCCTCATCGTTAATAACGGGCGTCCAATTCCTGAGTTGATAGGCAAAGCATAGAGCGAATTCTTTCCGATTTATCCCCCTTTTCAACCAACTTGTTCTTTATGAAATTACTCTCGATCTTCACTTTTTTAGCTTTCGTCACTTTTGCGCAAGCTGCAGAACCCATTGCTATTAAGCTTTGGCCAGACGGCGCGCCTGGAAAGACAAGCCCGATATCGGAGGCGACGCAAAAGCTCATCGATTCGAACAAGCCCAGCCCATCCCGTGTGACGAACGTGATGGATCCTGAGATCACCGTTTACAAACCGGAAAATCCCAATGGTGCTTGTGTCATTGTTGCACCGGGTGGCGGTTATTATTTTTTGTCTTGGACCAACGAAGGCACGCAAGTTTGCGACTGGTTAAATAGCATCGGCGTGACGGCTGTGCTTTTGAAATACCGCACGCCGACTCGCGACGAACCCAATCCCTTTGAGAAGCCTTCCGCCGACGCTCTTCGCGCCATCGGTCTCGTGCGCCATCACGCTGCTGAATGGGGAGTTGATCCGAAGCGTGTCGGGATTTTGGGTTTCTCCGCGGGTGGAAATCTTGTCGGTCATGTTTCGTGTGACCGCGGCGAGCGCAGCTACGCTGTAGATCCAAAGCTCGACGATTCCAGAGGTCCAGATTTTGCCGTGATGGTCTATGGCGGAGGTTTTCTCGATAAGGAAGATCCGTCGAAGTTTCGTTCCGGCTTCAGCGTCCCAGCCGACGCGCCTCCGATGTTTTTAATCGTAGCTCATGATGACAAATCCAACCCAGTCGAGATGACCCGGATTTATCTCGAATACAAAAAGCTCGGGATTCCGGCGGAGATCCATATTTTTGCCTCGGGCGGACATGGTTTTGGCATGAAACCAGGAACGCAGCCTGCCAACGCCTGGCCACAGCGTTGTGGCGAGTGGATGGCGTCGATGGGTTATCTCAAGAAACCGTAGTGGATTACGGACTCTGCGCGCCGCTCCAATCGTGCGTCCTTTAACGCTTGGGTTTGGTGGATCGCACAGACTTGGGGCCCTTGCGCTCCACGGCTGTTGGAGTGGTCGTGGCTCGTGTTCCCGGTAATTTGCGCCCTGCCTTTGCACCGCCGCCCTTTGCACGCGCGGCCCCGCGAGCTGCTCGCTGGCGGAGGTGTAAGTCCAAAGGCAGGCCTTCCCACGGTTCCTCTTGGCGAATACGGGCTTCCAAGAAA
>Ga0214921_10011866_pt1 | contig 10507 bp, 6 predicted proteins | sample LL1505_MetaG_FD_177992 | JGI IMG/M metagenome (GOLD analysis project Ga0214921, IMG submission 177992) | Freshwater microbial communities from Lake Lanier, Atlanta, Georgia, United States - LL-1505 | ecosystem: Environmental > Aquatic > Freshwater > Lake | place: USA: Georgia | collected 2015-05-28
GGCCCCGGAATACTTCGTGCGCGACGCGATCTTGAACCGCAAGGAACGCGCCTCGCTCGACGACTCCATGCTGAAGACCCACAAGGCGCTGTCGCTCGCCGACGTGCTCGCGATGCAGAAGGCTGGTGCTCAGATCCTCGACGTCCGTGACGGACTGGATTTCGAGGGCGGCCACCTGACGGGTGCCCTCAACATCGCCCTCAGCGGGAAATACGCGACGTGGGCCGGGTCGATGCTTGCGTCGGACTCGCCAATCGTCGTGATCGCCGAGGAAGGGGGCGAGCAGGAAGCCGTGATGCGACTCGGACGGATCGGCTTCGACACCATCGGCGGGTTCCTCAGCGGCGGCATGAGCGCCCTGGCGAACCATGACAATCTCGTCGAGCGAACGGAACGGATCACCGCACCCGCACTTGCCGAATGGCTTGACGGCAAGCGCGCCGACGCCGGGCCTCCTCCCACCGTGGTCGACGTGCGAAGTGAGTCTGAATATGCGACCGGCCACATCAATGGCGCCGTGAACATTCCGCTGCCACATCTCGACGACCGGCTCGGAGAGATTGCCGCGGGCAAGCCGATTGCCGTGCACTGCGAGGGGGGCTACCGCTCCGCGATCGCCGCCAGCCTGCTTCAGAAACTCGGACGCAGGGACGTTCACGACATCGTGGGCGGCTACAAGGCGTGGATTGCCGCCAAGCTTCCCACGGTTGCTGCCGACAAGACCGCCCACGCCTGAGCTCGTGGCGACGCATCACACTCGCGTCACTCGGGCATGCTGACGACGCGAGTTGTCGTCAGGTGACGATTCCATCGAGCGGCCCGGTGCTGTCGCCGATGCGATCGCGAGGAATGCCCATGATCCCGGCCATGGTGAGCCAGAGATTGGCAATCGGCGTCCCGGGTGCATATTGCACGTGCCGGCCGGTGCGAAGTCTACCGCCGCCGCCACCGGCGAGAACAGTGGGAAGATTTGTCGGCACATGGAGCTCGCCGCTGCCGAGCCCCGACCCCAGGAGGAACATCGTATTGTCGAGGAGCGTGCCTTCTCCCTCCGTGACCGCATCCATCTTCCGCACCAGCCGTGCAAACTGCTCGACGTGGAAACGATCGAGCTTCGCCAGATCGTTGCGGACGCCTTCGTCCCCCTGGTTGTGCGTCAAGGAATGGTGTTCGATCGGTTTCTCAAACCAACCTTCCACCTTGAGTGGGCTCGACCAGCGTTCGGGCGCGGTCATCAGCGTGACCACGCGGGATAGGTCGGCCTGCATGGCAAGGATCATCAGGTCGCCCATCACTTGGATGAACTCGTCTCGGTGCATCGCCTGCCACGGCTTGACAGGCGCGTGTGGATTGAGGCGTCGGATATCGTCCTGCCTGCCGCGAACGCGTTCGATCTGCTGCTCCACCGTCCGCACGGAGTGGGAATATTCCTCGAGCTTCTCCCGGTCGCGACGTCCTAGCCGGGGCCGGAGGGACCGCGCATCCGCTGCCACGAGATCGAGCACCGACCGTCTCGACGCCTGCTCATCGAGGCGAAACAGCCGCTCGAACACCTTCTTTGGGTCGCGCAGCGATCTGGCCACGTGGCTGCCGCCATACCAGGAGATGTTGTCGAAGTAGACCGATTCCCTGTTGTCCTCGAAGGGATTGCAACTCAACTCGAGGGAGCGGAAGGCGGTGTCGCTGCCGGCATGGTCGGCGATCACCTGGTCGATCGTCCGCTTGAGTGGATAGCCGTCGGCGGACAGCTCGTCGGGGGCCGCGGTGCTGAGCCAGCAGGTGCTCGCCTGGGCGTGACCGTCGGTGCCGGCGACCTTCACCCGCCCCAGGTTGCCGAGCACGAGGAGCTTGCTCCGCACATCCTCCAGCGGTGCCATCGTGGGGCTGAGGGTGAATCGCTCGCCAGTGTCGATCGGATTCCAGGCAGACTGCACGACCCCGTTGGGGATATAGAAAAAAGCGGTGCGGATCGGCGGGCCGGAGGCGAACGCCGCATTGGCTCGCGACGATCGCGGTGCCATGATTTCCAGCAGGGGCAATGGGAGCGCGGCCCCTGCGCCACGCAGTACGGCCCGCCTTGAAAGTCTGTACGGTTTCATTTGTCTCCCTCTCCGTTGGCTGGCGTGTCCGTAACAGTAGCCACCGCTGGTCGTTGGCGGAATGGCGGGCTGGCGACGATCGCCTGCACGACCGTGGAGAACTGCCCATGATTGGCCTCGACCCGTGCCACGATCCTGTCGACTGCCAGGGTGTCGTTCACTTCGAGTTGGCGGCCGATCGCATACGAAAGGAGCTGCTCAGAAAAGGCACGAAAAAAGATCTCAGGATGGTCGAGGAACTGATCCTTCAGGCCAACGATGTCGGCAAACGGTAGTTCAGCGAATAATTCGCCGCCGGAGTCGATCTCAAGACCCGAGGGGTAGCAGTCGCGCCAGCGGCCGACCGCGTCGTAGTTCTCGAGGGCGAAGCCGAGCGGATCGATCCGGGCGTGGCAGGCCGCGCACGAGGCGTTGTTCTGGTGCTGCTCGAGTCTCTGGCGGAGGGTAAGGCCTTGGGCTTCGATCGCCCGGTCGTCCTCCTCGATCGGCGGAATGGCATCCGGCGGGGGCGGCGGCGGCCGGTTGAGGAGGACCGTCGCCACCCAGGCCCCGCGGGTGATCGGATTCGTCCGCAGCGGTGACGAGGTCATGGTAAGGATCGCCGCCGAGGTCACCACGCCACCCTGGCGACGGTCCTCGAGTGGCCGACGGCGGAAGTGTTGGGCAGACCAGGCGCCGAAACGGTTTTCGTTGTCCCGGGTGGCGAAGGGCACCGCCCCGCCATACCACTCCTGCAAATCGTCGGAACGATAGGAGTAGTTCGAGTCGACGAGGAGCATGATCGAGCGATCTTCGACGAGAATGCTTTCGAAGAGCAGGAGTGGCTCGGTCATCATCACGACGCCAAACTTCCACTGTTCACAGCCGATCCGCGCATAGTAGTGGGGGAAACGTTCGAAATCGGGGGTTGCGGCAACCATCCTGTCGAGCCGGAGCCATTGGCGGGCGAAGTTTTCCGCCAGGGCCCGGCTACGCGGATCGGCGAGCATCCGCTCCACCTGCGCGGCGAGGACATCATCCTGAAGCAGTGAGCCGTCGCGGGCCGTGGCAAGCAGCGTCTCATCGGGAAGGCTGCTCCAAAGGAAAAACGACAGCCTCGTTGCCAGTTCGTAGCCATCGAGGTGTGTCTCCCCGACGGTCGCTGCCGCCTCGGCAAGGTAGATGAATCTGGGGGACGAGAGGATCGCGGCTACGGCATTCTTCATGGCGAGGGGGAATGACTTCGTTTCCGCGAAGTGTTCCCGGAAGGCCTGATGGTACCGATCCAGTAGTTCGTCATCGACGCGGCATCGGAACGCGACTTCGAGGAGTCGGGCAAGTCGCTCGCGTGCCACGGACTCGGGAGACGTCGCGGGCGGTTGGCCCGGGGCCGGGGCCGATGGGTCGGCGAATAGCGTCTCCCAGGCACTGCAATAGCTGTCGAACTCTGGACTCTCCACGATCGCCGTTCCGAGCGCCAGCAAACTTTCTAGCAGCACCGGAGACATACCCAACTCGCTGCCCCGGTTGTTGAAGCCGCCTTCAGCCTGGAGATCGATCGCGAACGGGGTCACGCCGGTGAGGATCTGGTTCTCGATGTGCTCCTTCCCCATCGCGCGGTTTCTGACGGAGAGTTCATCGGGGAATCGTCCGCTCGCCGGATTGAAATAGGCGCTGTCGACGCGGATCGTTTTCTCTGGGAGGGGATAGATGTCGCCGCGGAGATGCAGCAGATCGCGGACGGCGTTGTTGTATTCGTAGCGATTCAGTCGCCGCATCACGACGGGAACGTCGAGGTTATGCGTGCGAAGATGCTCATCGAGCTGTCCGTCGAGGGTCGCGACGAGGCGGTGGCGCATATCGTCGTCTGGAAAAGGCTCACCCTGTGGGGGCATCTCCCGATGCGCGATTCGGTCCCGGATTTGTTGGATACTTCGTGCGTCGGCTGCCGGTGCATCGCTCCCCGCGAAACCGGAGAGGTCGAGTTCTCCTTCGGTTGCATCGCCTCCGTGGCAGCGGAGGCAGAACTGCCGAGTCGCGGCGGCGAAGTCGTCGGTCGACAGCGTTACCACACCGGTCGACGCGGCAGTCGTGCTGGTCGCGACGCGGGAGGTGCCGCGGAGGGCCAGATCGGCCTCTCCTGCATCACGCTGTGCCGCGTCGCTCGGTCGGCGGCCACGCACCGAGTGATAATCGAAGCGCTCAGCCGCGTTGGCGTGGGCTGCGCAAGCCACCAAGACCGCAATCTCGGCAACGATCGCTCCCCACCTGCTGACGGTTACCATGCCACCACATCCTCGCCGCATCCACTGGCTTCCCTGCCCTCCGGCCGGCGCCGAACAGACAGCGGAACAGCAATCGAGAAACGCTCCGGACTGTGAGACACCGGGAGACTCGAAAGGATAGTCTGGGCAACGGCACGTCCGCAAGGAAATGGTGACGTGACTGAGCCTCGCCATGGCAGGCGAACGATTGAGTCAACACACGAATCGGATGGGGGATAGAGAACATGAAAAGTGCTGCGACAGAGAAACCGATGCTGGCGGTCGCCACGTTCGCCTCGATGGGCGGCCTCCTCCTTGCCGCCTCGCTTTCGATGGGCATCGCCTTTTCGCAAGTGCCATCGGCGATCTCTGAGAGGATCGCGTCCGGCGCACAGGGCGACGACGAGTCTGACAGGAGTCGCCTCTTCCGTCAGCCCTCCATCACCGCGACGGACATCGACGCCTGCGTGATCGGCGAGGTGCAGCCGCAGAGCGAGCGTTTTTATGTGCGTCTCGGCAACTACGGCAAAGCGACTCAGTTGGTACCGCAGGCGTGGGACGCGGGACAATTCACAGGCCTGCAGGTTCCCGCCGGCTGCCAGCGTGGCCTTTCGCCAACGGTCGATACAACGGCGGTGCAGGTGCATGATCGCGAGACCGGCATCTGGATTGATTCTGATCTTCCGCGTCCTTCTATCGGGGCACTGGTGCCCATCACGCCTGCCTCTTGGTGGCTGGACATGAGTCGCGCCCCTATGCCCTTTGAAGAGGCGGATCGCGAGCTATCGATGTCCTTCGACCTCCGCGTTCCCACCTCCGTTCGCGAGGGTAAAGCAGAGGTGTACGTCACTGCGAACTTTCTGTTTCACGATCCTCGCTCGCGTCAGTCGCTCTGGCTGGCCGCCACGCTCTTCGACCCACGCGGTGAGGCGAGCTTCCCCGACACCGTGCATATGGACGATTGGGAAGGCGGCACGCATTTGCCCATCTTGTTTTCTGCGCTGAATGGCAAAAGCCGATGGCTCCATCCTGGCCCCGACTCCTCGTTGTTTACCGATCAGCCCTTCCCCGACTACCGAAGCATCGAAGTTCGCGTCACCGCCGCTGAATTCCGCGCTGCCCTCGTCGCCATGCGGGCCATGCCCAAGCTTGCCGATGCCTCCGAAGACCCGCGCGACTACCGGCTCGCGCACTTCAACATCAATCCCGAAGTGTTTGCACCTACAGGCAGCCGCGGCAGGCTGGGCCTTTCCATACGGGATGTGCAGGTCGATCTCCTCGCGCGCTGAAACGGTGACCTGTTCATACCGTGAGGCCAGCGGGGACATGTGTGATCGAGACAGGGTGAGAAATCACTCTCGGTCCCGAATCTCATGCCGGCTACAATTGAATCCTTCATGGAGAGTAACGCCCAGCAACACGATGCCACCCGCGAATCAAGGTTTGCCGCCTGGTCATGGGTGCTGCTTGACTGGGCCGCGAGTGCTTTTTCGACGGTGTTGATCACGCTCATCGTCGCCTATGTCGAGCGGGTGGTGTTTGCCGACAAAGCCTGGAGCGTGTCGGGTGGCGTGGTCTGGGCATGGACTCTGGCCGTCGCGATGCTCGTCTCCGCGGTCGTCGCCCCTTTTCTGTCGGCCTGGGCCGATCGCACGCGCCGGCACAAGACGGCCCTGATGGCCAGCGTGGTGGCTGGGAGTCTCGGGCTGCTTGCACTCGGCGCCATGCCGCCGGCTGCCCGGCTGGCTGTGGCGGCGAGCATCGTGGTGGCTTCCGTCGGCTTCGACATGGCGGCCATCTTCACGGGTAGCCTCCTGCCGCAGATCGCCTCGGGTCGCGTGGCCGACCGGCTCTCGGCTGGCGGCTTTGCGGCGGGGTATGCCGGGGGCGCCATCGCTCTGGTGATCGCCACGTCAATGATCGGGGCCCACGAGCGTCTGGGATTGACCACGCCAGAGGCATTGCGGGCGGCGTTTATCTTCACCGGCTGCTGGTGGCTGGTGTTTTCGCTGCCGGCTGCGTGTGCCCGCTTTGGCCCCGACGGCCGGACTGATGACGGTGAGAAGGAGGTGCACGCCGGTTCGTCGGCTGGCGAACTGCTCGCCTTCGCGCGGTCGCTGGCAGGGTGGTCGTCTGGCGGCGTGGCGCATGGCGAGGTTGACGAGAGTGGCCGTTCGTTTGGCCGGGTGCTGCTGGGCTGCGTGCTCGTCTTGGGCGCAGTGCAGACCGCGATCGCCCAATTTTCGAGCGTCGCCCTGGAAGAGTTCCACCTCGACGGGCCGGCGCTCGTGCGACTGGTGCTGCTCGTGCAGGCAGTGGCCCTGCCTGGGGCGCTCTTCATCGGCTGGCTGTCGACGCGCTGGAGTCGCCAAGGAGCGTTGGCGCTCTGCCTGCTCGGCTGGATCGCAGTGCTGACACTGGCGACGCTCGTGCAAACTCCTGCCCAGCTCCATTGGCTGGCGACGCTCCTGGCGCTCGTGCTCGGCGGCGTCCAGAGCGTGATCCGTGCGACCGTGGCGGGGCTGGCGCCCCGCGGCCGCTTCGGGGCCACGTTCGGTCTGATGCAGGTGGGCACCAAGCTCTCGGGATTCGTGGCCAGTCTGCTGTTTGGAGCGGTGCTGGCGGCGTCGGGACTGCCGCGAGCCGGGCTTGTCACGCTGCTGATTCAGATCGTCGCCGGCTGGTGGCTGCTCGTGCGGCAGCGGTAACGCCACTCGCCCGCTACAACAACTCGCTGGCTAGGTCCGCGAGCGCCGATCGTTCCCCCTTTTCCAGCGTCACGTGGGCATAGAGCGGCTGGCCCATCATGCGGTGGATGAGGTAGCTCAGGCCATTGGAGAGGGCGTCGAGATAGGGCTGGTCGATCTGGGCGACGTCCCCGGTGAACACGATCTTCGTTCCCTCACCAGCCCGCGTGATGATCGTTTTCACCTCATGGGGCGTGAGGTTCTGCGCCTCGTCGATGATGAAGAACATCCGCTGCAGGGAGCGGCCGCGGATGTAGGCCAGCGGCGTGATCATCAGCTTTTCCGACTCCCGCATCTCGAGGATCCGATGGGCGGCCTGCGTGTCTTCACCACACTGGTGCCGGATCACCGTCAGGTTGTCGTAGAGTGGCTGCATGTAGGGATCGAGTTTGTCGCTGATGTCTCCCGGGAGAAATCCGAGATCGCGGTTGGAGAGCGGCACCACCGGGCGGGCCAGCATGATCTGCCGGTAGCGCTGCCGGCACTCGAGGGCGGCGGCCAGCGCCAAGAGGGTCTTGCCGGTGCCGGCCGTGCCGGAGAGGGTGACGAGCTTGATGTCGTCGTCCATCAGAGCCTGAAGGGCGAACGACTGCTCGGCATTCCGCGGGCTGATGCCGTAGCAGGTCTGTTTCTCGATGCGGACGAACGTGGCATCGTTGCGACGGTAGGTCGCGAGCGCTGATTTGCTGCCGTTGCGGAGCACGAAGTTTTCATTGGCCCGCGGCGGTTCGTCGATCGGCAGGTCGGCGGCCGGCAGCCTGCCCCCCTGGGCATAGAGCCGGTTGATGACCTCGGAGTCGATCCCCTCGATGATCCGCTTGCCGGTGTAGAGCGTGTCGAAGCCCTGCACCTTGTCGGAGGTGTAGTCCTGGGCCCGAAGTCCGAGGGACTTTGCCTTCATCCGGAGGTTGGTGTCCTTCGAGACGAGGATCACGGGCCGGGGTGCCGATTGCTGTTGCAGGCTAAGGGTCGCCCTCAGGATGCGGTGGTCGGGCGTATCCTGCAGGAACGACTCGTGGAGTCGGGCGTCCGCGCTGCCGCCGAGCACGACACGAATTGAGCCAAGTCCCGGCCCCAGTGGGCTGCCCTCGGTGGAGAGCACGTCACCGGTGAGTGCGTCGAGGCGGCGGAGAAACTCACGCGCCTGAAAGTGGATGTCTTCGTTGCCGCGTTTGAACTGATCGAGTTCCTCGAGCACGGTGATCGGAATGGCGATGTCGTTCTCCTCGAAATTGCGGATGCAGCCGCAGTCGTGGAGGATGACGTTCGTGTCGAGAACGAAGAGCTTGGGCAGAGATTCCGTCATGGAGGTGTCCCCAGGGCCGTGCGGAAAGAGAGGCGCCATGGCTCCGGATGGTATCGTCTGGCGGCCCGGGCGCGGATGCCGGTTTTCGGCGAACACCCGTTCCCGATGCTGTTCCTCACCGATTCCAAACAATCGACGGCTCGGGCGAGGAAAAGGCGCGTCCGCATCAGGCCCGCCGCCCGCGTCGACGCACGCGGCCAATGTCGCTAGTGCTGCTTTGCTAAGTGCTGCTCAAACCAGCCGACCATCTCACCGACGGCCTGTTCGAGAACCTTCGGGCCGAATCCGTGGCCGGCGTCGGGATATTCAACGAACTTGTTCGCGACCTTCTGCTCGTCGAATGCCTTCTGCAGGCGTCGGTTCTGGTCGATCGGCACAAGTTCGTCCTTCGCGCCTGCCAGGAGCAGCGTCGGAGCGTCATCTGGCGAGACGTGCAGCAGCGGTGAAATCGCCTCTGCCTCGGCCATGTCGAGGCCCAGGGACGGACGCCGGTCGTAGTCCGGCAGTCGATTCGGCGACTCCTTCACCATGACCGTCAGGTCGGTTGGTGCCACGAATGCGACGACCGCCTGCACTCGATCGCTCGTTCGCAGCACCAGGTCCTCGTCATCGCTCCTCCCCTCGTCTGCGGTCGTGCCCAGCATCAACGACAAATGGCCGCCAGCACTCACGCCGTACACGCCGAGCCGATTCGCGTCGATCTTAAACCGATCGGCGTGAGCGCGAATGAATCGCACGCTGCGACGCACGTCGGCGACTGCTTCGGGAAGGCTGTATTTCGGTCGGCTTCCGTGCCGCACCGTGAATACCGTGAACCCACGATTGGTGAGCGGTGCCGTGAACGGCTTCATTTGTTCGGGGGGCGACCACTGCGAGTACCACCCGCCGCTGACGATGAAGAGTACGGCTGCTCCATTCGCTCCTTCACGCGGCGTGAACACGTCGAACGTCATCGCGAGCCCGTCCTTATGGCCGTAGACCACGTCCGCCGTGATGTCGACGTCTTGCGCTCGGGCCGCTCCGGATAACGCGGCGAGTACCAGCAGCGCGACGAGCCAGTGCAGGAACGGTGTGCGTGGCATCGACAACCCAAGGAGATGAGAGTGTGGAGTCTGGGGCTGGGGCGATGGTGAGTCTGGTGCGTCGTCGAGTATCCCGAATGACTCGGTGGGCGTCGAGTGGCGAACTCCCCTTTTCTGCGTGATGTCGCCGGTGGCCAGCAGCATCTTCAGGCGATCCGCTGTTCAAGCGGGGAAGCCGCGCTTCCGGAGGAGCGCCCCGATGCCGGCATCCCGGCCCCGAAAAGCCCGGTATCCTTCTGCTGGATCGATCGTGTTGCCGACGCTGAAGACATGGTCGTGGAGCCGCGCTGCCAACGTCTTGTCCCAGGGACCTTCCGCCTCGGTGAACGCCTCCCAGGCGTCGGCGGTCAGCGTGTCGGCCCAGAGGTAGCTGTAATAGCCGGCCGAGTAGCCGTCGCCTGAAAAAATATGGCCAAAGTGCGGCGTCCGATGCCGCATCACGATCTCTTCCGGCATGCCGAGATCGTGGAGCGTGTCGCGTTCGAACGTCGCGGGATCAGTTGGCACGGCGCCCGCCAGATGGAGCTTCATGTCGATCAAGGCGCTGGCGAGAAACTCGACCGTTGTGAAACCTGAGTTGAACGTGGCAGCGCGCGAGATCTTCGCGACCAGTTCGCTCGGAAGTGGCTCGCCACTCTCGTGGTGCACCGCAAAGCGATCGAGAACCTCCGGCGTGGAGAGCCAGTGCTCGAGCACCTGCGAGGGAAATTCGACGTAGTCGCGGGCCACGTTCGTGCCAGAGACCGACGGATAGCTCACACGGGAGCAGAGCCCGTGCAATGCGTGACCAAACTCATGAAAGAGTGTAGTGGCATCGTCCCAGCTGATCAGTGCCGGCTCGCCTGCAGGCGGCTTCGCGAAGTTGCAGGTATTCGAGACGATCGCAGGCACGTCGCCATCAAAGCGTTCCTGCTGCCTCAAGCTGCTCATCCAGGCGCCCGACTGTTTTCCTGTGCGGGCAAAGGGATCGAAGTACCACAGGCCCACCACCGCCCTCGTGGCATCGCGAACCACCCAGGCACGCACGTCG
>Ga0214921_10011867_pt1 | contig 10506 bp, 3 predicted proteins | sample LL1505_MetaG_FD_177992 | JGI IMG/M metagenome (GOLD analysis project Ga0214921, IMG submission 177992) | Freshwater microbial communities from Lake Lanier, Atlanta, Georgia, United States - LL-1505 | ecosystem: Environmental > Aquatic > Freshwater > Lake | place: USA: Georgia | collected 2015-05-28
AGAAATAGTTAGAATTATTTGAAGTATAAGATGCGAGATTATTAGAAGTTGTAGAAACATATGATGCTAAATTATTAGAATTTGTTAAGGATAAATTAGAGAAATAGTTAGAATTATTTGAAGTATAAGATGCGAGATTATTAGAAGTTGTAGAAACATATGATGCTAAATTATTAGAATTTGTTAAGGATAAATTAGAGAAATAGTTAGAATTATTTGAAGTATATTTAGCGAGATTATTAGAATTTGTTAAACATAAATTAGAGAAATAATTAGAATCGTTTAATATATAATTAGCGAGATTATTAGAAGTATTAGTGATAGTTGTTGAAACATCATTATTATTAATAGAAATAGAAGTAGTATTAATATTACCACTTACATCTAATTTATTTAATGGATTTATATTATTAATTCCAACATTTCCATTAGAACTAATTACAAGACTTGAAAGAGTGTTTTGATAATAAAATTCGGCGACATTTTTATTAGTATTAACCTGTTTAATAATCATAGCAGTAGCAGTTGTATCATTAACAACTTGAAGTTGTTCAGTTTGATATAAAGTAGTATTAAAAATAGTAGTATCACCAATAACATTTAAATTTGAAGTGGTAATATTAGATGAAAAAATTGTTCCAGTGAAAGTAATATTTCTATTATAAATGTCATTAATAATAAATCGATTATTTGTTCCTTGTGTAATAGTATCAGTATTGAGAGTTATGAATTTATTATTAAAATAATTCGAATTATTTGAGGTATAATTAGCGAGATTATTAGAAGTATTTAAAACATAAGAAGCCAAATTATTAGAATTAGTTAATGATAAATTAGAGAAATAATTAGAATTATTTGAGGTATAATTAGCGAGATTATTAGAAGTATTTAAAACATAAGAAGCCAAATTATTAGAATTAGTTAATGATAAATTAGAGAAATAATTAGAATTATTTAAGGTATAATTAGCGAGATTATTAGAAGTATTTAAAACATAAGAAGCCAAATTATTAGAATTAGTTAATGATAAATTAGAGAAATAATTAGAATTATTTGAGGTATAATTAGCTAAATTATTAGAAGTATTTAAAACATAAGAAGCTAAATTATTAGAATTTGTCAAGGATATATTTGAGGTATAAGAAGCCAAATTATTAGAATTAGTTAATGATAAATTAGAGAAATAATTAGAATTATTTAAGGTATAATTAGCTAAATTATTAGAAGTATTTAAAACATATGAAGCTAAATTATTAGAATTTGTCAAGGATATATTTGAAGTATATGAAGCTAAATTATTAGAATTAGTTAAGGATAAATTAGAGAAATAATTAGAATTATTTAAGGTATAATTAGCTAAATTATTAGAAGTATTTAAAACATATGAAGCTAAATTATTAGAATTTGTCAAGGATATATTTGAAGTATATGAAGCTAAATTATTAGAATTAGTTAAGGATAAATTAGAGAAATAATTAGAATTATTTAAGGTATAATTAGCTAAATTATTAGAAGTATTTAAAACATAAGAAGCCAAATTATTAGAATTAGTCAAGGATAAATTAGAGAAATAATTAGAATTATTTGACGTATATTTTGCGAGATTATTAGAATTTGTTAAGGATAAATTAGAGAAATAATTTGAATCGTTTAATATATAATTAGCCAAATTATTAGAATTTGTCAAGGATAAATTAGAGAAATAATTAGAATTATTTAAGGTATAATTAGCGAGATTATTAGAAGTATTTAAAACATATGAAGCTAAATTATTAGAATTTGTTAATGATATATTTGAAGTATATGAAGCCAAATTGTTAGAATTTGTTAAGGATAAATTAGAGAAATAATTAGAATTATTTAAAACATAGGAAGCTAAATTATTAGAATTTGTTAAGGATAAATTAGAGAAATAATTGGAATTATTTAAGGTATAATTAGCGAGATTATTAGAATTTGTTAAGGATAAATTAGAGAAATAATTGGAATTATTTAAGGTATAATTAGCGAGATTATTAGAAGTATTTAAAACATATGAAGCCAAATTATTAGAATTTGTTAAGGATAAATTAGAGAAATAATTGGAATTATTTGATGTATATTTTGCGAGATTATTAGAATTTGTTAAGGATAAATTAGAGAAATAATTTGAATCGTTTAATATATAATTAGCAAGATTATTAGAATTATTTGATGAATTATTATATAAAGTATTTGAAGTAATTCCAACATAAGTAATCATAACATTCGAAGAAACACTATTAGAAGTATCACTTTGATTAGTATATACAGCAGGATATAGAGTATCAGTTCCAGTAATAATATTATATTTTTTATAAATTAGATTTCCCAAATTATCTAATTGAAATGATAATTTAATTCCATTATTATTTAATTCAATTTGATTAAGATTTACATTTTTATAATTTCCAAGATTATCTTTAATATCAAGATTATTACTGGTATTTTTTGAAATTACCAGATTATCTAAATTAATTGAATTTCCAGATAAATATAAATCCTTAAATCTATTATTAGTTGTTCCTAAATCATATGTAATATTAGTATCAGGATAAATATTTCCTTTAATTCTAATATTACCATCTATATCCAATCTTTCTTGAATTCCTGAAATTTTATTAATACCAATAAATCCATTTGATGATATTACTAAGGATGGATTAGTATTATTATAAAATTCTGCTACATTTTGTAAAGAACTCATTTGTTTAATAATCATAGAAGTAGCAGTAGTATCATTAACAACTTGTAATTGTTCTGTTTGATATAAAGTAGTATTTAAGATTGTAGTATCACCAATTACACTTAAATTAGAAGTTATAATATTAGTCGAATTAATATTAGAAGAATAGAAATCGCGAATTCTATTTGTATTTTTTCCAATATCATAAGTAATATCAGTTTCAGGATAAATATTACCTTGTATTTTGAGATTTCCAAGGATTTCAACTTTTTCTACTAATCCAACATCAGTCTTATTAATTGCTATATTACCAATAGAATTAATGATAAATGCTGGATTATTATTAAAATAGGTTTCTAATAAGTTTTTATTATTTTTATTTTTAATAATTAATGAAGGATTATCATTAGCACTAATAATAGAAATATTAGAAGAAAACAAGTTAGAATTATAAACATTTCTTACCTTTCTAACATCTTTTCCAATATCATAAGTAATATCAGTTTCAGGATAAATATTACCTTGTATTTTAAAATTACCTAAAACTTCTAATTTCTCAACTAATCCAATATCAGTTTTATTAATAGCGATATTACCATTAGAACTAATAATAAATGCTGGATTTTGATTATAATAAGTTTCTAATAAATTTTTATTATTTTGATTTTGGATGGTTAAAGAAGGATTAGCATTGGAACTAATAATAGATATATTAGATGAAAACAAGTTAGAATTATAAACATTTCTTACCTTTCGAATATCTTTTCCAATATCATATGTAATATCAGTTTCAGGATATATATTACCTTGTATTTTAAGGTTTCCAAGGATTTCAACTTTCTCAACTAATCCAATATCTGTTTTATTAATAGCGATATTACCATTAGAACTAATAATAAAAGCTGGATTTTGGTTATAATAAGTTTCTAATAAGTTTTTATTATTTTGATTATTGATGGTTAATGAAGGATTAGCATTGGAACTAATGATAGATATATTAGAAGAGAAGAGATTTGAATTATAAACATTTCTTACCTTTCTAACATCTTTTCCAATATCATATGTAATATCAGTTTCAGGATAAATATTACCTTGTATTTTAAAATTGCCTAAAACTTCTAGTTTCTCAACTAATCCAACATCTGTTTTATTAATAGCGATATTACCATTAGAACTAATAATAAAAGCTGGATTTTGGTTATAATAAGTTTCTAATAAATTTTTATTATTTTGATTATTGATGGTTAATGAAGGATTAGCATTAGAACTAATGATAGATATATTAGAAGAAAACAAGTTAGAATTATAAACATTTCTTACCTTTCGAATATCTTTTCCAATATCATATGTAATATCAGTTTCAGGATAAATATTACCTTGTATTTTAAGGTTTCCAAGGATTTCAACTTTCTCAATTAATCCAATATCTGTTTTATTAATAGCGATATTACCATTAGAACTAATGATAAATGCTGGATTTTGGTTATAATAAGTTTCTAATAAGTTTTTATTATTTTGATTATTGATGGTTAATGAAGGATTAGCATTAGAACTAATGATAGATATATTAGAAGAGAAGAGATTTGAATTATAAACATTCCTTACCTTTCTAACATCTTTTCCAATATCATAAGTAATATCAGTTTCAGGATAAATATTACCTTGTATTTTAAAATTGCCTAAAACTTCTAGTTTCTCAACTAATCCAATATCTGTTTTATTAATAGCGATATTACCATTAGAACTAATAATAAAAGCTGGATTTTGATTATAATAAGTTTCTAATAAATTTTTATTATTTTGATTATTGATGGTTAATGAAGGATTAGCATTAGAACTAATGATAGCAATATTAGAAGAAAAAAGGTTAGAATTATAAACATTTCTTACCTTTCTAACATCTTTTCCAATATCATAAGTAATATCAGTTTCAGGATAAATATTACCTTGTATTTTAAGGTTTCCAAGGATTTCAACTTTCTCAACTAATCCAATATCTGTTTTATTAATAGCGATATTACCATTAGAACTAATTATAAATGCTGGATTTTGATTATAATAAGTTTCTAATAAATTTTTATTATTTTGATTTTGGATGGTTAAAGAAGGATTAACATTAGAACTAATGATAGATATATTAGAAGAAAACAAGTTAGAATTATAAACATTCCTTACCTTTCTAACATCTTTTCCAATATCATAAGTAATATCAGTTTCAGGATATATATTACCTTGTATTTTAAAATTGCCTATTAAATCTAAATTTTCATTAATTCCATTATTTTTATTTATACCAATAAATCCATTAGAAGAAATTATTAATGAAGGATTTGTATTTGAATAAAATTCAGCTATATTTTGAATATTATCGATAGAACCAAAAATCTTTAAATTAGAAGAAATAATATTAGATGAAATCAAAGATTTGAGAAATGTATTATTAGAACTATTAATAATATAATTATTAAGGTCGTTGGAATTATTGCTATTCATATCATATAATGTATGAAATAAGAGGTTAGATGTATAAATAGCATATTCAATTTCAAATGTATCACCAGATAAATTAGAACTTGTATTAATTGTTTCTAATAGGTCAATTAATGAAATTGACATTATATTCTATTAAAAATAAGATAAATATATATTGATTTAGGTGATAGAATATCTAATAATAACTACACCTGAACCACCGTTAGCACCAGGCGAACCTCCATAACCAGCACCACCTCCACCACCACCACCTGTATTTGCTGTTCCTGCTACTACATTACCAGCACCGCCTCCTTCTGTTGCTGTTCCTCCTCCTTGGTTCCAAGAACCACCACCACCACCTCCACCATAACCACTTGAAGTTCCAATGATACTTAAATTTACACCAGCACCTCCATTACCTCCATGATTAGTAGTAAAATTTTGTCCATGTTTTGATGTTCCAGAAGTATTAGCACCGCCACCACCACCACCTCCACCTGAACCACTTGAACTATTAGTTCCACCATTACCACCGCCATTTGAACTCGTTGTTTGATTTGTATCGAAATTATAATGTCCATTTCCACCAGCACCGCCAACATCACCACCATTACCTACATTATTTCTTGCTCCACCTCCACCACCTCCTTTTGCTGATGCTATAATAGCAGATGTAGATGAATTAATAATAGAAGAAGGACTACCATTATTACCATTAACACTTGAACCGCCTGTGCTACCATTACCACCAGCACCAATAGTAATATTATAAGTTCCAGTTGTTAATGTAATAGGAATACCAGAATAAAAAGAAGGATTATTATTAGTATAATATAATACTTGACCACCACCACCTCCGCCACCACCATCATAACCACCACCGCCTCCACCGCCAATAATTAAAATATCACAAATCAAATTTTGGCTAATTGTAAAAGTTCCAGAATTAGCAAAAAACGCATATCTATAATTGGAATTATCACTTGCTATATTAATAGTATTATTAGTTCCAGTTATTCCAACAGAAACTGGTTTAGATTTTCCTTTAAAATTGCTTAAAGATATTGTGGAACTACTTGGAATTCCAACAACATTATAACAATATTTACCAGATATATTATAATAATCACTTAATTTAATAGGAGTAATACCACCAAACTCTGTTTTAATATTACTAAATTTAACATTAGTAGATGATATAGGCATTTTTATCTATAAAAAATATTTTAAATATTATTTTTAGAATGGCTTTTACTGCTACTAATTTATCATTTTCACAATTAAAGAATAAATTAGGAGGAGGAACATCAATTAAATTAAGTGATTATTATCAAAATAATTCAACAAATTATACAAAATTAATTCAAAATATTCCAAATTCAGGAAATAGCATATCATTATCTATATTTAGAGGTAAATCGCCGGTTAAAATATTTAATGCGACGGGTGCTGATCAAACATTAACTATTCCAAGTGGAACAACTATGATATTTGTGAAAGCTTGGGGAGCAGGTGGAGGAGGTCAATATGGAGGTTCAATAGGAGGTTGTGGTGGTTATTCATCAGGATATATACAAGTTAATTCAGGAGAAGTCATATTAATAAAAGTAGGTGTTAGAGGAAAAACATCAAATGGGAGTATTTCTGGAAGTTATCCAGATGGCGGTGAAAGTTATGGAAATCCAACGGGAACTGGTGGTGGTTCTTCATCTGTTTGGAGGAATGGAGCTACTGATGCTTCAATAGTAGCAGGTGGAGGTGGTGGTGGAGGAAGTATAAAAAATTCAGGACATGAAAATGATGTTTGGGGTGGTTCTGGCGGAGGAACTAATGGAATAAGAGGAAGAGAGGTAAGGACATTTGAATTTGGCGCTTGGCAAGCCGTTGATAATGGTGTTGGGCATTATTCGGGATTTGGAGGAACACAAACGGCAGGAGGAAATAGGGGAGGGAATTGTTCATATTGGGTATATCAACAAACTTCATTTTTACCATCTTCTGGTAGTAAATATAAGGGTGGATTTGTAAGAATGGGAGGTGGAACAGGTGGAGGTGGATATTATGGAGGAGGAGGTGGAGGAACAGGTGATTATGGTTCCGCAGCCGGTGGAGGAGGTTCGGGATATATAGGAGGATGTTTATCAACGGCACAAGGGGCACCAAGTAATGCTATAATATTATCAAGTCCATTAAATTCTGCTCCGCCAAATAATACAGATTTTCATTATATATCTAATATAGGAATAGGAGGTGCTGGAAGTGCTGATGGTGGTAATGGATATATAATAATATTATATGTTAATTAAAATGATAATTGTTATAGGATTGCCTAAATGTGGAACAACATCTTTTAATAGTTTATTTAGGGAATTAGGGTATAAAACAATTCATTCACATAATGAAGACCATTCAATTATAGCTGGTGAATTGATAGAATTAGCATATAATAATAAGAAACCATTATTATATTATATAGAAAAAGAAGGAATAGAAGTTATAACAGAATTAAGTTATTCATTGAATGATAAGAAATATTGGCATCAATTTAATTATCTTAATGATATAATTGATACATATGATATTATATATATAATAAATAAGAGGGATATTAAGGAACATATAAAATCATTAAAATATTATAAAATAGATGAGATAATAATAAGGGATAATAATTTTCATGATAGTTTAGAAAATATAATAGAAAATTTTTATATAAATATTAAAAATAAGTTAATAGAAAATAATAGGAGATTTATAGAATATGATATAAATAAAGATAGTATAGATAAATTAGGGGTTTATATAGATTTGAAAGAAATTAAGATATTTCCAAATATGAATAAAACATTATATATTTAAGAAGGATTTAATTTTATTTAATTCATTTTCGAGATTATTAATTCTTTTATTTTGTTCTTTAATTCCTTCAATTAAAACGGGAACTAATCGTTCATAAGAGATTGTTAAATAATTATCACCAGATTTTGATATAATTTTTCCGTCATCATCTAAAATCATATCAAAAGGCGCGATATTAATTAATTCAGGAAGAACTTTTTCAACATCTTGGGCACTTAGACCAATTTCCATTTTATTTTTATTAATTCCAAAGGATTTAGCGAGTTCATTAGGAGTATAATAAAATCCATTTAAATTATTAATAATATCTAATGGATTTGAGATATTAGAATGAATATCCTTTAATCGAATATCAGAATAATAAGCAGTTATATCACCTGTGGCGGCAATATCACCAGCTACATAAAAACTAACAGGAGGAGCGTTATTTCCGACACCAAGAGTTCCACTACAATAAACATTACCACTATCAACAGTAAAAACTTCTGTAACTATATCAGGATTTACTGTTGATTGAACATTTCTTATACAAAATCGGGCATTATTTCCATCATCATGAAAATCAAATGCTAATTTATAAGCATTAGTTCCACCAATTTGTCTAATATAACACCAATCATTATCAGTTCCGGCATATTTTAAATTTAAATAAGTATTTGTCATATTACCAGCATCGATAGCACCAAGTCCAAAAAATGCTGTCGAACCAGTAATGGCAATACCACCACCACAATCAATATTACCAGCTGTAGTAACAGTTCCAATAAGATTTGTGGAACCATTAACAATAAAATTACCTGTCATATTATAACCACTATAACCATTTTCAGAATGTATAAGAAGATAATTTGATGAATTAATATTTGAACCCCAACCAACATAACCTGCTCTTAATCCCGCAGGTGTATAAAAAGCAATAAAACCGCTTAATGTTGTGCTACCTCCACTTAAAACAATATATCCATTAGTGGCCGAATAATCAGCGACTTTAATATTTCCATTAACATCTAATTTATATGTTGTTGAAGCAGTTCCTATACCAACATTATTATTTCCTAAAATAGTAATTGAATTATTAAGAGTTAAACTGATAGCGGTTCCTCCATCAGTAGCAATAGCAGAAATTCCAGGTGTTGATCCAATAACAAATCTTATAGCAGGATTTGTTGTATTAGCTGTTAATAATGATGTATCAGCTATCCATAATTGACGATTACCACTTCTATTAACACCTAACATTAAAGCTATTCCATCGGTTGAAGATGTAGTTCCTGTGTAAAATTCAGTTCCAGTTAAAGTCATTCTTGGTAAAGTTTGGGTAGTAGAATAAAGAGTTAATAAACCATTTACATTAGTATTACCAATACCAATATTTCCAGAAGCATTAATAATCATATTTGGATTACTTGCGGATGTTCGTCCATTAGTATTAAAAATAATACATGAAGAACTTGCTTCAAAAAAAAGATTATTAGCATAATTTCCACCAAAGGCAGTTCCACCAATACCAATAAATGAGGTATAAGTTGAATTATTTTTGATTTGAATACAATTATTAGCAGTCGTAGAAGTCGAAGTTATATATAATGGATTTATTCCAGTAGATGTAGATAATGTTAATTGTCCTGTAATAGTTCCACCAGAATTTAAAGCACTTGAACTCGTTGAACTAACGATATAAGAAGCGAGATTATTAGAGGTATTTAATGTATAACTTGCGAGATTATTAGAATTTGTTAAACATAAATTAGAGAAATAATTAGAATTATTTGATGTATATTTAGCAAGATTATTAGAATTTGTTAAACATAAATTAGAGAAATAATTCGAATCGTTTAATATATAATTAGCGAGATTATTTGAAGTATTTGTGATAGTTGTTGAAACATCATTATTATTAATAGAAATCGAAGTAGTATTAATATTACCACTTACATCTAATTTATTTAATGGATTTATATTATTAATTCCAACATTTCCATTAGAACTAACAACCAAACTTGATAAAGTATTTTGATAATAAAATTCGGCGACATTTTTATTACTATTAACCTGTTTAATAATCATAGCAGTAGCAGTTGTATCATTAACAACTTGAAGTTGTTCAGTTTGATATAAAGTAGTATTAAAAATAGTAGTATCACCAATAACATTTAAATTTGAAGTGGTAATATTGGATGAATAAATAGTTCCAGTGAAAGTAATATTTCTATTATAAATGTCATTAATAATAAAGCGATTATTTGTTCCTTGTGTAATAGTATCAGTATTGAGAGTTAAAAATTTATTATTAAAATAATTTGAGTTATTTGAGGTATAATTGGCGAGATTGTTAGAATTTGTTGAGGATAAAATAGCAAAATTATTAGAAGTATTTAAAACATAAGAAGCCAAATTATTAGAAGTATTTAATGTATATGAAGCCAAATTATTAGAATTTGTTAATGATAAATTAGCGAGATTATTAG
>Ga0214921_10011869_pt1 | contig 10506 bp, 11 predicted proteins | sample LL1505_MetaG_FD_177992 | JGI IMG/M metagenome (GOLD analysis project Ga0214921, IMG submission 177992) | Freshwater microbial communities from Lake Lanier, Atlanta, Georgia, United States - LL-1505 | ecosystem: Environmental > Aquatic > Freshwater > Lake | place: USA: Georgia | collected...
AAGGAATACAAGGTCTTACAGGTCGTCAAGGTGATACTGGTCCTCGAGGTGATACTGGTCTTACAGGTCCTAGAGGAATACAAGGTGATACTGGTCCTACAGGTCGTCAAGGTGATACTGGTCCTCGAGGTGATACTGGTCTTACAGGTCCTAGAGGAATACAAGGTGATACTGGTCCTACAGGTCGTCAAGGTGATACTGGTCCTCGAGGTGATACTGGTCTTACAGGTCCTAGAGGAATACAAGGTGATACTGGTCCTACAGGTCCTCAAGGTGATACTGGTCTTACAGGTCCTAGAGGAATACAAGGTGATACAGGTCCTACAGGTCCTCCTGGTACATTCCCACCATCACTTATAGATGAAATTAATCAATTAACTTTATCAATCACAAACATACAAAATTCTATTAAAAATATTATTGATAATAGTATAACGAAAGATGATATAAAATCTGGTACTATTGATATGAATATAAAAACATTACAAATTAGTGATTGGAAAGTTTACAGAGATGATGATAATAATAATTTATGTATTTTGAATGTTACAAATGATAACATTTTATGCATAGATGAATTTTTAATTACAAATATGACAAAAAGAAGAAGACCATATTAAATGAAATTTTATTATAAAATATAATAAAATATAATAAATAGTAATTATTTATTTTTATTTGCTATTTTTTGAAGATTTGATAAATATTTATCCCAATTTTCTGATATAACAGTTTTATCAACTAAAATACATTTTCTATATTCATTTTCAACGTCATAAATATCTTTATCAAAATTATATTCTTTTTCATTAAATGATATTCCATCTATACTAATTATTGATCCATCTTTATAATTTATATCCTTTACAGTAATAACTTTAAATATCATTGCAATAAAAATATCTGACATAAGTTTTCTTGATTGTTTTACTGTTAAAGAGTATTTAGTCTTCATATTTATAACAAAGTTTTCTATTAATAAATCTTTTATATTTTTCTTTCTTATATTAACCCAACTTTCTCTAGTTTGTTTTATTTCTTCCTCAATATTATTAAAATCTATTTTTTTATTTAATTTATCTCTAACAGATAATAAACATAATTTTTTTGCCAAAAGATTATAAACATCATCATATAATACTTTTGGATCCTTACGTTCAATTTTATAACTAAACTCTTTATTTTTATAATTACAACATAAAAAACTTTTGTTTAAGTATGTACCATATGGTGTTTTACCATAAGCAAGATCTTCAAATACATTTTCCCAAAATGTATCAGATGTATATTCAATACATTCTAGAAATATAGGATATAATATTTCTTTTTTAATTGTCATTATTCATTTTTATTATTCTTTTTGAATCTTTAAACTTTCAATTGATTTTAATAATCCATCTTTTTTATTTCCGCCTCCCCTTTGTTTCAAAGGGTTATTAATTTGTGACGAATCTAAACTTGATTTTATATCTTTTAATTGACTTTCAATACTACCTAAATCTACTACTGGTGCTTTATTACCATCCAATGTCTTTGTCACTGCTTCACTTACTAAAGTCTTACTAGTATCTAAAAAAGTATTTGTTGAAGATGTAATATTAGTTGCAATATCTTCACTTCTCTTATCTAATCCTTCTAGACTTTTATGTAAAGAACTAAATCCATCATTTATGGAAGTAGTTATTTTACTACTATTATCTAATACACTCATTTCTTTATGGATTGTTGACTGTATCCCATCACTTAGAGAATTCATTTTACCATCAATCTTTTGGTTTAATTCATTTGAAAGATTTTTAGTTATATTTTCAGCTGTACTGTTTAGTTTCGTATCTACAATTGATTCTAGATTATTTGATACTTTCTTTACAATCGAATCTGTATCAATCTCAGGAGGTGTAACTATTACTTGTTGAGGAATTGGTAAAGGTTGAGTCTCTATAGTTTTTTGTTGATCTTTTGTAAAATATTTATAAAACATCCATCCTACAAATCCTAACATTAAAAGACCAATAACAATTAATAAAACATTAACCCAGTTGATCTTTGATTTCTTTTTAGATGGTTGTACTGGTTGATATGGTTGTGGTTGATATGGTTGTGGTTGTGGCTGATATGGTTGTGGTTGATATGGTTGTGGTTGTGGTTGTGGCTGTGGTTGTGGCTGTGGTGGCTGTGGCTGAGGTTGAGATGGATTAAAGGGAATGTCTCTCATTATCGATGAAACAACTACCTCTGTTGGTTTATCAGATTTAAGAATTAAAAGATAACTTTGATAGTCACCCTTATCAGAAACAATATTTCCACTTATTGTACCATTTGCTTTTTGATAATTAATCTCAGCACCTGAATCTAACATTTCCTGAGTTACTACCAATGCATCAAATTCACTACCATCAGTTGACTCTACTTTAAATTGTAATTCAAAATTAACTTTATCACCATTTAAATCTATCAATTGTTTCATATTACTCAAATTTAATGTTGTTGTATTCGTTGTCATTTTTCTCGTTATATTAATTCTTTAAATAAAATTTAAAATCCTTAAAAAATTATATTTATATTTTTTATACTTATTTTTATACTTACTTTCGGTATAAAAATATTTTTTTTAAATCATTTTTGATAAATTATCAAATCCTCCAATAAATTTGTCATTTTTAAATATTTTTGGAAATAATTTATATTCTTTATTATTATTTATTTCTTTTATTGCTTTCATTATTTCACTTTGTAATTTTGTATTCAATTTATGATAATCTATTTCTTTATATTTTTTATTTTTATTTTTTAATAATTCTATAGCATTAAAAGAATAAGGACAATTTTTTTTTATTATAACAGTATAATTTTCTTCTTTCATTTATATTTATTTATACTAATATTAAAATTATAATTAGAATAAAAATTATTATATATTTAAATATTTTTATTTTTTCATTATGTCTTTCTCGATAATTTATAATATTATGTATACCAATACTTAAAATATTTAAATCATTTTCACGATAATAATATGATTCCTTACTTTCTTTTGATACTACTTTATATGCAAAAAATTTACTAAAATCCGGAAAATTATTTATATCATATAATTCTTCTATTTTTTTTATTTCTTTTACTTTTCCTAATGCTATCTGTTCATAAGTTGAATTTTTATATCCGCTATCATGTATATTATATAAATATTTAGAAACATAATCCTCGATTTGATATAATAATGGATGTTCTACATGTAATCGCAAACCTGGAATATTTGGTATTCCTACAAAACAATTCTCTTCTATCTCACAATGATTGACACCACGTAATATTTTAAAATATCCTTTATCTCCCCACTCCTCTCCCCAACTATTTCGAACAATCCAATATTTCTTTCCATTCTCTTCACCCCATCCTATTAAAACTATCGCGTGTCCACCAACTTTATCTGACTTTTTATCATACTCATAGATACCAATCCCATCCCAAGATGCAAAATCATCATATATCATCATTCCAGATGTACATGGACCCCATCTATATATCTCTTTCCTTATATCTAATTCACTCCCTGATTTCATTGGATCTTCTTCATTCTTTACACCTGGAACAAAATAGTAACCTCCTGCTCTGTGTGATACCATATATTTTTTTGAAGATGAACAGTAATCTAAACTATCTGTCACAAAATCCGAACATGTCATACTTATATCTTCTGTCTGTGTTAAATTTAATTTTAATTTTTTTGGATCTGTTTCATCATCTCCATATAATATACATGATTCTTCTGGTACTCCTACTCTAAATAAAAATTGCCATGTATTTATTAATGTCTCTCCTCCACATCCATATGATTCATTTTCTTTAATTTCTTTATTTTTATAATCATATCGTTGTCCTTTCATTAACATATTTTTGATTGAATCTAATTCACTTTTTGAATTTTGTGGTATTGATATACTACAATAAACCATTTTCGCTGGAGATAGATTATAATTATATTTTCCTTTAGAATATATACTTAACCTACTTTGTAGACAAAATAAACTTGAAAAAGCCCAACATGAACCACATAATCCTTGTGTTCTCACTGGTCTTATATATTCTTTCCAAACAACTCTACCATCAAATGATTTCGGTACTGCATCAATTTCTTTTTGTAAATCATCTGGTAATTTTATTTTTGGTTTATCACGTAATAAAGAATTAAATTTTGCCTTAAATTCGGGAGCTGATGCTAAAACAGTTCCTACTGTTCTATATCTTTTATTTTTCTTTATATTTTTATCTCCTTTATCTACTTTTCCTGTATCAACCACTACATCTACCTTTTTTCGCAAACGTCCTTCAACAAGAAGAACTTTCTTTGAGTCTTTCTTTTGATCATCTACTACTTGTTGTCTATTTGCTGAACTATCTTGTATTCGCCTTTTTGCTATATCAGATTGTACTATATCAGATTCAACATTTAATATTTTACTTAATATATTAGCTGTCTGTGAACTCGATCTATCTTTTTTTTGTTGTGCATCTCCTGATGCTTGTCCTGATTGAGCTGATACTTGTATAGCTTTGTTTACTACATCTGATGTACCTGCACCTGATGAACTTGCCAGTATTCCTGGATTATATCTTTTTGGTGGTGGATTTATTTTAACTGTTATATTAGTCTGTGTATTTGCATAACTTGAAGATGATGATTGTATGTTACAATTAGTACATGCACTTGGATTAGATGATGACATTTATTTAATAAAAAATTTAAATTATATTTTTTATTAAATATAAAATTGATTTATATATTCATGTTTTCTTATAAAATTATAAGACAATGGACTTTCAAGAAATAACAGAACCTATTATTTATCACGGATCAAGACGTACAGATTTTGTCAATTTATTGTCTAAAATCTTAAAAGATGGTAACTTGAAACAAAAATATATTGATATTTTATTATCTGCTGATGGATTGAAAGAATATGATATTGCTTTTACATCTGCTTCTGCAAATGAAAAAGAAAACTATGAAGTTTATGAACAATTAGGCGATCTCTCGGCTAATAAGTTCATCGTTAGTTATATGTATAATAAATTCCCGAAATTAAGATGTTCAGAAGCCGTTAAAATTGTCGCCAGGCTAAGAATCGTTTATGGTTCTAAACAAACATTCTTTGGTATTGCTGAAAAACTTGGATTCTGGGAGTTCATTTCTGCATCTGAAGATCAAAGGAACAGTGAGAAAAAGAAATTACTCGAAGATGCTTTTGAGGCATTTATCGGTGTTACTGAATATCTTTTAGATACAAAAGTTAGAAATGGCGTTGGATACGCTATTGTATATGAAATATTGAAAAGCGTTTTTGACAAACTTGATATTTCTCTTAAATATGAGAATCTTTATGATGCAAAAACTAGACTCAAAGAACTATTTGATTTTTACAATAAAGGCGGTGACACTAATTTCGGTTCTCTTGTATATGAAGAAACTAAAGATTTAGAACTAAAATTAACAACTTCTATTGTTTATAGAAAGATTAATGATAAAAAAATTAAAATTGGTGAAGGCGTTGCTTCTCTAAAAGCTGATGCTCAACAACGTGCGGCACAATCAGCAATATTTAAATTAAATCATCAAGGACTTTCAAAACCTATACCACAAATTTATCTAGGTTTAATTTAAAATTTATATTTCATTTAAATTTTATAACTAAATTAGTTATAAAATATTATGGTAAAATCGTAGTTGATTGAACAACTGTCGTTGAAATCGGTTTTGTTGTTTGTTGAATTGTCGTTACAATAGGTTTTGTTGTTTGTTGAACTGTCGTTACAATAGGCAAAGTAGACTGTTGAATAGTCGTTATAATTGGTAAAGTTGACTGTTGAATAGTAGTTATTGGTACAGGTATTGTTGTAACAATTGGTAAAGTTGGTTGTTGAAAAGTCGTTAAAATAGGTAGAGTTGTGCGTAATAATGGTGTTGTCGCATATCCAGTAGGATTAGATGTTATATTCTGTGTGATTGATGATGGAGTATTTGTAAAATATACTGTTGTATAATAGAATCCAGTTCCAAGAGCTGCTGAAATCATAATACAACAAAAAAATCTTGAAAATGAATTAAAATAATCATTATATTTTCTTGGCATTAATTTATTTTTATAAAATTTTTCTTTAAATAAATGTATGTTCTAATTTATATGTATATTTTTTTATTTCTTTTGGAAACTCAATAAATAATTTATTTTTCATACTTTCTTGTAAAAGATTATATAAAACTTTTTCAGATATAATGTAATCTGATTTATTATTTGATATTAATTTAATTTTACTTATTACATCTTTTGATATAAAAAATATTCCAGCTGGTATTTCTTCTGATAATCCAAACAGTTTTTTCCACCAAATTGTTTTATCTGGAATATTTATCAACATAATATCAGAAAATTCACTTATTTTTTCTTTATTTTTGTTTTTACTCCATTTTAAAGCTATTTTTGTTTTACCACTTATTTTTTTTATTGATAATTCATGATTATTAATTTTACAATCATTTTGTTTATTATTAAATTTTTCATAATTTAATTTTTTTTTTAAATATTCTTCTATAAACATTTCTATTATCGATCCAGATAATAATCCTGATCCATCTTGTTTTTTAAAATGCTGATTAATAGAACTTAAATAACTATAAAATTCTAAAACATCTATTTTGTAATTTATATACTTTTTTATGTCATAAAGTTTATTTTTCATTTTTTGTTTTGAATATTATTTTCAAAACAAAAATTCAATTTTATTAAAATAATTTTTCATTATATATTAAAAATTTAGCACATTTTTCTATCATTTTAACATTTACCGCATTACCTACCTGTTTATATATACTTTTTTCATCATATTCAAAATCATCTGGAAATGCTTGTAATCTTAACAATTCTCTTGATGATAATTTTCTCTCTAATGGTCCATAAACAGGTGTATGACTCATCGCAACTAATGTTGGAATATAATCAGGTCTTTTAATACGAATACCCGAACTTCTAGTTGTCCATAAAATAGTTTTCATACTATCATCTTCTCTCATATCTCCAGCTTGCCATTCTAATTTTCGAACTGCTCCAGTCCAATTCGGATTTGCACGAGATTCTTTTAACCATTCATTTAACAAAGAAGAATTATTATTATAAAATTCTTTATTTTTATCTATCCAATTTTTATATTTTTTATATTGTTTTATATCTTTATTTTGATCCTTATCCCACCAATCTGTCCAAATAGGATATTTAGGAATCATTATATCGTTATTTTTTAATAAAAGAATAAAATCATTCCAAATCATTTGAACATCCTTCATTTTTGCATTTAGTTTATATTTTTTATTATCATTATCTCTTTTGTTTATTATAGAATCAATAAAATTAGTTAATTTGGTTTTTGGATTCTTAATAATAGTTGGTATTGATGGTAATGATCCTAATGATTTTAATTTACATAAAATAATCACTCTTTCTCTATTTTGTGGTATATTAAAATGTAACACATTCAATATTAATGGAGTTTCATATGTATGATATCCTAATTTATCAATATTCTCTTTTATTACTCTCCACGTATTACCATTATCATGTGAACTTAAATTCTTAACATTTTCTAAAATTAAAAACTTAGGTTTATGATATTTTACAATATCACATATGTTAAAAAATAGATTTCCACGAACATCTTCAAAACCTTTTTGATCTCCTGCTTTAGAAAAAGGTTGACATGGAAATCCTGCACATAAAATATCAAATTTTGGTATATCTTCAACTTTTACTTTTGTAATATCACCAAAAACTTTAATTTTATAATTTTGTTCATAAATTTTCTGACAATTTTTATCTATATCTGATGCAAATACACATTCAAAATCAAATAATTTCATAGCTTGATGAAATCCACCGATACCACAAAATAAATCTATATATTTCATTTTATTATAATTATTAGAGATTTAAATAATATTTTCATTTTTAATTTTAAAAAATATATTAAATAAATAATAATTATGCAATCTGATATTCATGCATTTGAAAGAACTACTAATCGTTATGGATTACATGGCACTTTTGGTAAAGACCCTATTGAAAGATTAAAATCTAGAATTGAATTTATTGTTTTAACATATACTGATATTTATGGAATTAATAATTATGATCAAATTGAATATTTTTATGATATTATCGATAAATTACCTTCTGATAAAGTTAAAAAATTAAATTATGCTTGCTTTGTTTTTGGTAATTATATTGTTAATGGAGATAATGAAATAGATAAAAATTTACTCAATAATCTTAAAAAATTTAAAATTATTAATGATATAGATGAATTCGATACAAAAAAAACTAATGAATTTAATATTACAAAAATTGATATTATTAGATATGCTCGATTCTGGATTAATTTTATTAATGAAAATAAAGAAAAATATACTAAAAAAGATGTTGATGAAGTTGGAGAGGAAGAAGAAGAAAACGAAAACGAGGATGACAATTATAAAGACGAAGAAAATGAGGACGAAGACGAATATAGATTCGAAGATAATTTTGATGAAGATGAAGAATGGTAATAAAAAAATTTGTTGAAGAAGCATTTCAGTTGTTCTTATTTTCTTTCATTAATTATAAAGATTCCATTCTATTTACTAGAAGGGGATCTCAAAACCTTGTACGGGGCTCGAACCCGTGACCAACGGCTAACTTCTTTTCATAACCACATTTTGTGGTTTAATGAAAAATAAAAGGCCGTCACTCTACCAAACTGAGTTAACAAGGCAATATCGACAATTTCTTTTTGAAATGTCATCTCCAAATATATAATATCTTGTCTTTAAATTAACATTTATAAAAAATTGATATTTATAAATATACAATTTAAAATAAAAATGTCATCAGATTCTAAAATATTATATGCTACTATTTTAACTGGAATTAGCGCTGGATGTACAATTGTATCAGCATACTGTAATTACAAAATTTTTAATATTATATCCAAAAATTCGTCAGCTGAAAAAATAGAATATGCCGACTTTCCGACGATTTATCGTAAACCCTACGTTCGTAAATGGATTTGAAGACTAAAAATAAAATTGATATTTAAATATATATTGTTATAATAATATATATCTTATCATGAATCATACTATTATTAAAAATTATCCTATTCTTTATAAAAAAGATAAATCAGACAAAGTTAGATTATGGAATATCAACGCAATCCGTAAAAATGATAATACTTATTGGATCGCTACTGAATATGGCCATAAAGACGGTAAGATTATTTATTCTGAAAAAGAAATCACTGAAGGTAAGAATATCGGTAAGAAAAATGAAACAACTATTGAACAACAATTAATTCTCATTTGTGATAAAACATTCAAAGATAAGAAAGAAAAAGAAGAATATATCGAAACACTTGATGATATTAATAATGAAAAAGAAAATAAAGCCTTCTCTCCTATGTTAGCTGATAAATGGAACCCTGAATCTAAAACTAAACGTAAAGTTGATATTGTTTTTCCTTGTTTTATTCAACCAAAACTAGATGGTATTCGCTGTTTATCTTTCCTTTCTAATGATGGTGAAATCATCAATCAATCTCGTCAATTAAAACATTTCAAAAATCTATACCATATTAATAAAGAACTCGACATTCTTTTTAAAAAGTATCCAGATCTCGTTTTGGACGGAGAATTATATAATCATGATATTGTTTTTAATCAAATAGCTGGAATTGTTAAGAAAGAAAAATACAATGAAGAAGATAAAGATAAATTAGAACAAATACAATATCATATCTATGATTGTTTTTTTTATAAAAGTGAACATGAATTTTCTGAACGTAATATATTCCTATCAAACGCCGAAAAATTGGTAAAATGGAAATATCTTAAATTCGTTCCTACATTCATTTGTAATGATAAAAACGATGTTATTCAAACACATCATCGTTTTGTTGATGATAAATATGAAGGTTCTATTTTAAGAAATAAAAGCGCATTTTATGAATTTACACGTTCTAAAAATCTTCAGAAATTTAAAAATTTTGAAGATGATGAATTCGAGATTATTGGGTTCAAGGAAGGAACTGGACACGATAAAGGAACAGTTATATGGAAATGTAAAGCAAAAAATGGTAAAGATTTTGATGTTAGACCAGTTGGAACAGTGAAAGAACGTTCAGATTATTTAAAGAATGCGAATAAATGCATCGGTAAAATGCTAACTGTTACATATCAAGAAATAAGCGAATTGGGTGTTCCACGTTTCCCTGTAGGAAAGACTATCAGAGATTACGAATAATAAATTTAAATATATAAATTTTGATATAAAATATGACAACTTTTTATATCAATACATATTTTCTTGAATATTTTGATCTTTCTATCGAATATAGATTTTATAGAAATTGGTTTGTTATCGTTTTTGAATAAAAATAAAATCGATTTTTATTATTTTGATTTAAAGAAAATTATAAAATGTT
>Ga0214921_10011870_pt1 | contig 10505 bp, 11 predicted proteins | sample LL1505_MetaG_FD_177992 | JGI IMG/M metagenome (GOLD analysis project Ga0214921, IMG submission 177992) | Freshwater microbial communities from Lake Lanier, Atlanta, Georgia, United States - LL-1505 | ecosystem: Environmental > Aquatic > Freshwater > Lake | place: USA: Georgia | collected...
CTGGTGGTGGGCGAGGGCGGCCAGGTGCAGGCGGACATCAGCGCGGGCACCGTCATCATCGCGGGCCACGTGGAGGGGACCATTGTCGCCGCGCAGTTGGTGCAGCTGGGCGCCACGGCGCGCGTGAAGGGCAACGTGGAGACCCCCATGCTGGCAGTGGACAAGGGGGCCCAGTTCAACGGCGCGCTGAAGATGGAGACCGTGCGCCCGGCGGCACAGTCCGCGGCGGCGCCCGTCGTGGCGCTCGCGGCAGACCTCCGCGGTCGCTAGGCGGGAGGGGCACCGTGCAAGGACGTTCCATGCTGCGCGCCGCGGCGGTGGCGCTCGCATGCGCGTGCGCGTGCCGTGGTTCGCCCGGGGAAGACGGGGGGCGTGCGCCCGGGGCGCAGGGCAGCGCGGTGGCCGGGCGCGCGGTGGTGCACCTGAAGGTGCTGCCGGAGGGTTGGCGCGCGGACTCCATCTCTCCGGGCGTGCTCCTGGCCGGCCCGGCGGGAAGGCCCGTGCTGAGGGTGGAGGCGTTCCCGGGGAAGGCGGCGGAGCTGCCAACGGCGGCAGGGTTGGAAGCGTCGTTCGCCCGCGCGCTGCCCGGTGCCGCCGTGCGGCGCATCCCCGGAGGGGAGGAGCGCCCGGATTTCGTGGCGGTGCGGCTGGAGCTGCAGCGGCTGCCGGATGGAGGCATGGGCGCATCCCGGGACGTGCTGCTCGGGGCGCGGCGCGTGGGGAATGACCTCTACCTTTGCGCCACGGAGCCGGGCGCGAGCGACCCCGAGATGGACGACGCACAGGAGGCCTGCAGGGATTTCACGGTGCCGTGAACGTTCAGCCCGGCAGGCCTCGGGTTCAAGGCCCCGTGAACCGGCAGGGGGGCGAACGGACCGCCAGGTGGTGAGTGCGGAACACGCGTGCGCGTTCACGACTCCGCGAACCCCCGACGAACGTCTCCTCCCGAGCGTGTTCCGCAGGCTCGCGCGCCGAGGGGCCACCGCCCGGACCGCGACAACGCCCATCAGGTGCCCATACACCGCTCGGCGGTTCACGCTGCCGTGAACGGACGGGCCGCCCAGAAACACCACGGGGGCGCCCGTTGCCGGTGCGCCCCCGCGTTGACGCCAGGAAAAAACGTCCCGCTGGCTCAGGAGATGTACAGCCCGGAGTAGAACTTGAGGAAGTCCTTCATGGGCAGGCGGAAGTTGCCGTCGTCCGGGCCGTTGCCGGTGGGCTCCACCTCGCCCCAGGGGTTGCGGAGGTGGACGTAGCGCACGCCGTTCTCCTCGGAGGTTCCGGTGATGGAGTAGGCGTGGTCCGCATACATCCCGGAGCCGGTGTACAGGGCCTTGTCCTCTTCCCCGTGCGTCCCGGCGGCCGCGGATTTCCCGGCGGCGAGCGAGCCCTTCAGCTGGGTGAAGATGGCCTGCTCGTTGGCGCCCGTGGACAGCCACGTGTAGCTGCTGCGGCGGCCGGTCAGCGCGGCCATCACGTCACCCGCGGCGCCGCCGTGGCCGACGTTCTCGTAGCCGCCCTTCCACTGGGCGTAGGCCTTCTCCAGCAGCGGCACCCACAGTTCCGAGCGGTCCTTGCCCTTGCCGTAGTTGAGGCCGCCCCACTTGGTGGGCAGCTGGCCGTCCACCGTCACCGTGACGGGGGTGGCGGTGCTGCCGCCGTAGGAGGGCTGGTAGAAGCGGACGGAGAAGGTGCCATCCCCGTTGTCCTTGATGGCGTCCTGGATGGCCTTGGGGCTCTGCGCCGCCACGGAGGCGAAGCCCGCCACCATGTAGCAGTTGCCAATCATTCCCTGAACCACGTCGTCCTTGCTGACGCCGCCGACGAAGAGCTGGCCCTTGACCCACTCGTACTTGAGGCTGGTGTCGTCCTTCATCACCGCCGGGTCGGCCAGGTCCTTGCGGGTGCCGGTGCCGCCGCCCACCACCGGGTCATCAATCAGCAGCTTGGAGATTTCATCCGAGATGAACTTCCCCATCCGCTCCTTGGCGGCCGGCTCGAACTTGTCACCGTTGGCGATGAACAGCTCGCGCAGCTGCCGCCGCTCGCTGTTGGTGACGCCACCGCCGTCCTTCACCAGCTTGATGAGGCCGTCCACCTCGCTCTTGGACACGGCGCCGTTCTTCAGCGCGGAGGTGAAGCGGGTCTTCAGGGCGTTGATGTCGTTGACGGGCATGGGAGAGGACCTTTCAGGTGTGCGGCGGAAGTTGAATTCATTCTCGCCGGATCTGCCCCGCCGTTCAGCGGCGTGTTCGTCAGGTCTCTTTACATCCGGTCCAGCCGCCAGAGGCGACGGTCATTCTCCTGCAGCACGTGGAGGTTGCCGGCTGCGTCGAACGCCAGTCCCTCAACCCGGCTGAGCGGATTGCCCCGGTCATCCCGCAGGGGAAGGGACTGCACCAGTCGGGCGCGGATGGCGCCGCCGCTGCGCTCGAGCGCCACCTCGGCCACGAGCGAGGATGCGTCCGAGGCGATGAAGAGGTGGCCCGAGACGGGGTCCACGCTGACCGCCGAGAAGTCCGCGCAGGCCTGCTTGATGGCGGAATCCAGCAGCAATGCCGTGGGCTTGCCCTTGCCCGAGTCGTCCAGCAGGGCGAGCGTCCGGGGCTTGCCCTCCTTGGCCAGGAGCAGCTGCGGGGTGCCGGTGGGGGACGCGCTCCCGGGCAACCAGCACAGCCCTTCCACCCCCTTGTTGGCCTTGCCGCCCATGTCCAGATGGAAGCGCTTCTCCAGCGTGGCCTGGCCGGTGGCGGGATTGAACGCGTAGCGGAGCAGCTCGCGCTTCTCCTCCGAGGAGACGAAGAGCCGCTTCTTGAGCGGGTCATACGCCACGCCCTCCAGCCCGCTCTTGTGATTCTTGAGTCCCTCCAGCTTCACCCGCACCTGGGAGCCGTCCGGGCGGAGCAGCCCGGCGCTGTCGGACCGGTCCCCCACCACCAGGAACGCGCCGCCCGGGAGGGCGCAGACGTCCGAGGCCTCCTTCACCTCCACCTTCGTGAACGAGGCGGGGTGGAAGCGTGCCGGCCCGGAGGGGCGGGCGGCGTACGCGGGGGTGCTGCCGGTGGGACGAATGGGGACGGGCATGGCGGCTAGAGCCAGAAGACGGGGCGTTGGGTGACCGAGGACATCATGTCCCGGGCGCGTTCGTCCTTGCTCTTCTTTGCCGGGTCCGCCTGCAGGCCGGCCTTCACCAGCCGCTCCTCGAGCACCTTCACGGTGGTGGCCACGTCGGTGCGGAACTGCTCGCGGATGGATTCCAGCCGGGCGCGGTCCGCCTGCAGCTCCGGCACGTTGGCGGGGGCAGGGGAGGCGCCCAGCCGCTTGTCAATTTCAGCCACCGCCTCGGTGAACGGATCAGAGGCGGCCGAGTCCCACTCGGCCTCCACGTGCAGCCCCTTGCCCACCAGCCCCTGCTCGTCGTCCAGGTCCGAGGGCGGGGTGGCGCGGGCGCCCGGGTCATACACGGCGTAGCGGTCCGCGGAGATGATGAAGCACTCGCCGGACGGCAGGTACTTGCCGTACTTGCGCAGCAGGTCCGAGGACTCCTGCAGCAGGGCCGCCTGGCCGTCCACCTTCTTCTGGAAGGCGGCCAGCCCTGCCGGGACAGGCTTGCCGGCCACGGTGAGGGCCTCGGCCTCCTTGCGGAGGGACTCGGCGCGGGCCTTCACGTCCGAGAGGGACTCGAGCTGCATGTGGCTGCGCCGGCGCTTCTGCAGGACGATGTGCCGGGGCTCGAGCCGCAACTGGCCGTCCCTGGGCAGCGTGCCGGACTCCTTCACGTGCTGGTACAGCTTCTGGCTGACGGCGAGGAAGCTGTCCCCGTCCTTGCCGGAGACGAGCGCCGCCTGGGCGCGGGCCTCGTCCACCGAGGTGCCCTCCCAGCGCTTCTCGAACTTGCGCACCACGCTGCGGCCCGTCTGGGCATCCACCTCGCGCCCCTCCTTGGCCTGCACCAGCACACGGCGGACGGTGTACGGGGCCTTGTTGTCGAACCGGACGCGGGCGCGGACGGAGGCGCCGGACCGCTCCAGGGAGCGCCCCTTGTCGTCGAAGTAGGTCTCCCGGAACATCTCGTCGTTGTCCTGGTAGTTCCAGCTGCCGTCCGGATTCTTCGGGGTGGTGGTGTCCACCTCCAGCTTCAGCGGAAGGGTGAAGCGGTCCGCCAGCGCCATGGCCTCCGCGTCCTGCCACGAGGGCTCCTTCAGCTTGGCAAACGGGACGGGGCCGGTGTTGTCCCGGAAGATGCGGCCGGCGCCGTTGCCCACCTTGAAGTCAGCCCAGGATTCCTGCTCGGCGCGGTCCCGGTCCCAGCTGCCCGTCACGGGGGCTGCGAGGATGTCCGGTCCCAGAGTAGGGGCGGACGTCAACTGCAATTCCAAAGGGTTACGGCCATCAGGGGACTCAAGCTTCACCGGGGCGCCGGCCGCCAGCTTCGAGCCGTAGTCCCGGTCCATCTTGTCCAGGGACAGCGCCTGGGCGAGCGCGCCGCCCGGGGTGAGGTCCAGGGTGAGCCCCTTGTCGGACGAGTTGGCGGCGTCATCCACCAGCTCCACGAAGTCCTGGAAGCTGATGCCGAACTTGCCGCCGAAGCCACGGACCTGCACGGCGGACTTCACGTTCTCCAAGAGGAAGGCCTTCCACTCTTCCCGGGTGGCGAGCGTCAAGGGGCCCGCCTTGCCCTGCAGCTTGAGGACGATGTCCTGGGAGACGAGCTTGTCCGCGGCCTTGTCCAGCCAACCGGCAGGCTTGCCCTTCTGGTCGAAGAGGGGAACGGCGGCGGCGGCATCTCCGGCGAACTGGCGGCCACGCTGGATTTTCAAGGTCATGGGGGCGTTTTCGGCGACGGGGGAGGGTGGGTGCTGTCAACGGCGTTGACGCTTCTGCCACTGCACGAGGAAATCCGGGGTTCCTCCCGGGCGGAGTTCAGCCTAGAGTCTCACCGCATGTAGGGCCGTTTGGGACACTGGGGCGTCGTCTAATGGCAGGACATCAGACTTTGGCTCTGACTATCAAGGTTCGAATCCTTGCGCCCCAGCCACCCACCACCCGGGGGGAGGGTGTGCGATGACGGACAAGGAAGTGTTGCTCGTGGCGGTGGGCTCCGTGACCGCCGCCGTGTTGAAAGACCTCGAGACGCCGCTGGCGACGGGGCTGGGCTGCCGTCCGGTGGTGTGGAAGGTGGGGCTCCCGGACGTGAAGTACGCCTTCAACAAGGACCGCGGCCAGCACCACACGCAGGCCATCTTGAGGCGGCTGCAGGGGTTTGCGGCGCCGGGGCAGCGGGTGCTGGGTGTGTGTGACGTGGACCTGTTCGTGCCGGACAGCCCCTTCGTCGTGGGGGAGGCCGAGCGCGAGTCACGCGTGGCGCTGGTGTCCGTGTTCCGGCTGCGGCAGGGGACGGACCCGGCGGGGGCGCGGCGGCGGTTGCAGTGCGAGGCGGTGCACCACGCCGGCCACCTCCTGGGGCTGTCCTTCTGCGAGGACAACCGGTGCGTGATGTACGCCACCTCCCAGGCGGCGGACGCGGACCGCAAGAACCTCCAGCCGTGCAACACCTGCCGCAACGAGTTGGCCCGGCTGCGCACGCGGCCCGCGGCCCCTCCCATTGAATGAGCCCACCCTCCCGGTCGTCCCTCGGAGCGCCATGAACCGCAGCCTGTCCCTCGTGCTCGTCACGCTGTCCCTCCATGCCTGCATCCCGCTGGACGAGGGAGGAGGCGGCGGCTCCGGGGTGGTGACGCTGAAGAATGGCTACGCCTTCGTGCGGACGGACACGCGGGACGTGTATGTGGCGGACAGGGCCGATACCCAGGCGTCCATGGCGCTGACCCAGGACGGAAACAACTACTTCCCGTCACTCTCCGCGGACGGCACACAGGGGGTGTACGTGCACCGCGAGGGGGCGTTCACCTCCCTGCGGCGCGTGCTGGTGCAGCGCGGCGCGGTCTCCAACACGGTGATGGACAGCAACGGGGTGTACACGTCGTTCCGGCACCCGGTCTTCTCGCCGGACGGCAGCACCCTGGCCTTCTCCTTCGAGCAGGGCGGGGTGTCCCGGGTGGGAATCATCGGGGTGGACGGCGCGGGCTTCACCCAGGTCTCCCCGGCGGGGGCCTTTGCGTACGGGGCGCCGGCGTGGACGCCCGATGGGCTGTCGCTGGTGGTGCCCGCGGGAACGACGCTCGGCAACCTGACGCAGGTGGAGCAGCTGAACGTGGCCACGGGGGCAAGCCAGGTGCTGCGGGCGAGCCTGGGCAACGAGGCGCTCTCGGTGGTGAACCGCGTGGTGGTCTCCCCGGATGGCAGCACGCTCGCGTTCGACGGGCGGACGGGGGCGGGCACGCAGCGCATCTTCGTGGGGCCGCTGTCCGGCGGAGCGGTGACGCAGGCCACCGAGCACACCGGCGCAGACGCGCTGGCCAATGACAGCCACCCCTGCTTCGTCTCGCCCGGGCTGCTGGCGTTCAGCTCGGACGCGGGCGGCGCCTCGCAGGTGTACGAGCTGACGCTCCCGGCCAACCGGCAGGCGGGCGTGCTGGCAGTGCCGTCCGCCGCGGAGCCCTGGTTCGGGCCGTACTTGCCGTAGACGCGGCGGGCGCGCGCCCCCTGCACGCGGGAGGGGCGCACCGCCGGGTACCGGCACATGGAACGGGATTGCAACCGGGGGTGGGGAGCAACCTCTGCCCACCTCGCTGCGGGCACTCCCGTCCCGGGCGCCGGTGCCCCTGGGGAGATGTGGAGATGTGGAGAGGCACCGGGTCGGCTATGTCGAGAGGGGCCATGCGCCGCGCCGCCCTTGTCCTCCTCTCGTTGCAGCTGCAGGCCTGCCCCTCGCAACCGGCGCCCCCCGTGCAGGACACCTCATTCCGGCCGCTGCCGCGCGTTGTGGCGGAGCAGGCCGAGGCGGCGGCGACCGCGGCGGACGCAGGCACCGAGGAGGAGGACCTGGGAGAGCTCGCTTTCCTGGAGAAGCCCGCCCCCTCCGGTCCGCAAGAGGGAACGGCCCCGGCTGAGCCTCCGCCCTCGGGGGAGGAACTGGACCGGTGGGTGGAGTGGGAGGCGCGGGCCGCCGCGCCGCTGGGGAGTGCGCTCATGGAGGACGGGCCCGTGGGGGAGCGGCCGGAGCGGCAGGCGCTCGAGCAGGAGGCGGTGCGCCGCGGCCTCACCCTGGCGCGGGCGCTGGTCATCCGCGAGCGCGTCTTTGCCGTGATGGGGGAGCGCTCCCGGCTGGCGGCGCAGAAGGCCATCGTGGCCGGCTACGAGGAGGCCCTCCGCGTGCTGCCGGCCCGGGGGCCGCAGGTGAAGCAGATGCGCGGGCTGCTGCGGCTGTCGCGCGAGGACCTGCGCACCACCGTCCGCGCCGGCAGCTCGCGCAGCACGTACGGGGATGCGTGGGTGGATGCCCTCCTCAAGAAGGAGGCGCGGCTGGCGAGGGCCTACCAGGCGGCGCTGGAGCAGTCCGGGGCGCACCTGCAGCCGCAGCCCGGCGAGGTGCTGCAGCGGGGGGCGTTGGACGCGGGCGCGCGCTGAGCCCCAGGGCTCGTCGAAGACGCCGCGGCGCGCCTGGTCCCGCTCGATGCTGCGGAACAGTGCCCCGAAGCTCCCCTCGCCGAAGCTGAGGTGGTTCCGGCGCTGGATGAGCTTGATGAAGATGGGGCCCCCCAGTGGTCCGCGCCGGCAAAGCCTTCCACCAGGTAGACCAGGCTGTCCCCAATGCCCTTCACCGCGGACAGCGGCTGGCCGTCCCGCGGCAGGAAGCTGCACACCACGGCGTTGCGCATCAGGAACGTGGTGTGGGCGGACGGCGGCAGGTGGTGGCCAGCGTGCCCTTCCAGCCCACCACGTCGTGCGGGCTGTGGCGGTCGTACGCCCGGGAGAGTTCCCCGCAGCGCTGGATGCGGACTTTGTACTCACCGGTGGCACCCGGTTGCAGCGTGGTTCCCTCGCCGGGTGACGGCACCTCCAGGACGGCGGGGTCGAACAGCGCGTGCTGCCCGAGCATGCCCTTGTCCGGCAGGCCGACGTCGCTGAACGCCTCCAGCACGAGCGAGCGGGTGGGGGAGGAGGGCACCAGCCGGTAGGCCACGCCGCGGGGCAGCAGCAGGCAGCCCCCGTGGCCGTAGGCGACCGTGCCGAAGTCCGTCACCAGGCGTCCCTCGCCCGCGTGGATGAACAGGAGCTCGTCCGCGTCCGCGTTCCGGAACAGGTACGGGGTGGCGGCGTCCAGGCCGGCCAGGTGCAGCTGCACGTCGTCGTTGCCGAGCAGCGGGAGCTGCGCGCCCAGCCAGTCCGTGCCGTTGGGGGCGGCCAGCTTGCGGGTGTCATACGCCCGCGGCCGCAGAGGCCCCTCCAGGCGGCTCCAGCCCACCGGGGCGTTGCGCCGGTACAGGTGTGCATACCGGCCGAAGACGCCGTTGCGCGCGTACGCCTCCTCCACCGTGCCCTCGGGGAGGCCGACGTGGGCCTGCCGGGCCACCTGGCCACGAACGTCCGGGATGTCCATGGGGCCAGCGCCTGTCCCGACCTGCCATCCGAAGACATCGCAAGTGTTTGCCCAACATTGTGCAGTTCATGCACAATGTCGGCCCATGAATGTCACTTTAGAGCAGGCGCGCGCGTTGGACGCCCTTGCGCGGACGGGGACGCTGAAGGGAGCGGGGAAGTTGCTGCACAAGGTGCACACGGCGGTGCTGTACGGTCTGAACCAGCTGGAGGGTCAGACCGGCCTGGACCTGCTGGACCGCCGCGGCTACCGGATGAGGCTCACGCCCGCGGGCGAGCAGGTGCTCCTGCACTGCCGCCGGATGCTGGAGGCGGAGGCGGGGCTCACCTCCGCGTGCGCGGAGCTTCAGTCCGGCTGGGAGCCGTCCCTGGGCCTGGTGTTCGACGTGGTGTTCCCCCCCGAGCCGGTGCTGGACCTGGTGCGGGCGCTCAAGGCGGAGGGGGCGCCCACGCGGGTTCGGGTGGACGTGGCGTCCCTGGAGGAGGTGGAGCGCCGCTTCGAGGCGAACGAGGCCCACCTGATGGTGTCCGTGCTTCCCTCGAAGCTGGAGGGGCTGCGGGTGGTGAAGCTGCCGAGGCTGAAGGCGCGGCTGGTGGCGCACCGGAGACACGCGCTCGCCCGGGGGCGCACGCGGCTGACCCGCAAGCAGCTGGCCGAGCACGTGCTCGTGACGGTGAAGGGGAGTGACCCGCGGCTGCAGCTGTCCACGGCGCAGCTGGACCGCCAGTCCACGGTGCAGCTGCCGGACTTCCACGCGAAGAAGGCGGCCATCCTGCGGGGGCTGGGTTTTGGATGGCTGCCCGAGTGGCTCATCCGGGAGGAGCTGAAGCGCAAGGAGCTGGTGCCGCTGCGCACGGCCAACACCCACGCCTTCGAGCCTCGGCTGTACTACCGGGAGGGGCGCCTGGGACACGCCGCGTTGCGGCTGGTGGAGGCGCTCTCATCCCCCGGACGGCGCGGGGGCACCCGGCACAACGGCGTTGCTTCGGGTTGAAGGCCCTTCACTCACGGGGACTCCCGCCCGCAGGCGGGCAGGCAATTGGCCCCCGCCCCGCAGCGCGAGGTGCAGGTGCTGGCGTGGGGCTGCGGGAGCGGGACGGGAATGTGCGGCGGCTGCTGGAGGAGCACTGCGTCATCCAGGAGAGCGTGCGCACGGCATCCGAGCTGCGGCGCGCGGCGCTGGAACACGCCCCGGACATCCTCGTGATGGACATCACGCTCGGGGACGAGGACGGCACGGAGGTGTTCCGCGAGCTGCGCGGCAAGGGCTGTCCCTCGCGCGGCGTCTTCCTCACCATGCACGCGGAGCCCACCTACCTGCAGCGCGCGGTGCAGGCGGGGGCATTGGCTTCGTGCTGAAGACCTCCGCGGCGGGTGACCTGCGCGCGGTGAAGCAGCTGGCCGCGGCGGAGAACCGGGGCTTCGTCTCAGGCGACGGCCCGGACGCGCTGGCCAAGGCCATTGCGGGCGAACAGGGCGCGGGGGCGCCTGTCCCGGGTGGCCTGACGTCCCGCCAGAAGGAGGTGCTGCGGCTGCTGTCCCAGGGGATGAGCGCGCGCGCCGCCGGCGAGGTGCTGGGCATCTCGCAGCGCACGGTGGAGTACCACAAGAACCAGATGATGCAGTTGGCCGGGGTGACCACCACCACCGCGCTCGTCATGTGGGGGGGGGCGCACCGGCATCATGCAGCCGGGCGCCCCCGCCAGGCGTTGGCTGCCTGCCCGGGACGTCAGTCCGCCGGGACGAAGCGCATCCCCGCCAACAAGTTCTCGAAGGCGAGCCGGTCCAGCGCGCTCGTGTAGACGAGGTAGCGCCGGTGGTTGGGCCCCTCGACGTGCGCCACCAGCACCTCCTGCCTCAGGCGGAAGAACGTGGTGGCGAACGAGACGCGCGCGGTGCGGCCGTCCACCTTCTGCTCCCACGTCTGCGCCGCCACCATGGGGCCGCGGTCCCGGGGGGAGCCGTCCCAGCAATAGAGGGAGAGGTGCCCCTCGAACGGGTG
>Ga0214921_10011871_pt1 | contig 10504 bp, 12 predicted proteins | sample LL1505_MetaG_FD_177992 | JGI IMG/M metagenome (GOLD analysis project Ga0214921, IMG submission 177992) | Freshwater microbial communities from Lake Lanier, Atlanta, Georgia, United States - LL-1505 | ecosystem: Environmental > Aquatic > Freshwater > Lake | place: USA: Georgia | collected...
AAGTAGAAGAAGTATTTCCTTTGCCTGAGTCCTTTGTTGGAAAAGGTGAGTTATTTATGCTCAAAGTAGTGGGCGAATCAATGATTGATGCCGCTATCTGTGATGGTGACTTTGTAGTTATCCGTTCGCAAAAAGATTGCAACAAAGGTGAAATCGTTGCAGCGATGATTGATGGCGAAGCCACAGTAAAGATTTTCTCTAAAAAAGATGGCCACATCTGGCTACTGCCAGCAAATGATGCTTTTGAGCCTATAAATGGCGATAAATGCGAAATCCTAGGAGTTGTTACAGCGGTCCTTCGCTCTATTCGCTAACTTATCGCGCGAGTAACAATGACTCTTGCTTGATCACCGTGGTGCACACTGCCCGGCTCATAGACATCAATTCGCAGTATCTCAGGCTGCTTTATCGCACCTAATGTAACGAGTGATTCCAACTCCCCCGCAAAACCTTTAGCTTCAAAGTGTTCATTGTTTACTCCCACTACTAACCAGCCGTTATTTGCCAGCAATGGCAATAGGTTGCGCAAACACTCAGGCCCTAAGTGGCCATGTGTAAATGTTCCTGAACTAATCAACGCTTCATATGGTGCATTCTCATTTGGAACAGCCCTCGTTAAATCTCGCTCATACAATTTCCTATACACAGCACTGCTATCAGTGCGCAGCTTTAATTTTGCCTGCTCCAACATCTCAGGTGAGATATCCATGCCATCTAGAACTACGTCAGGGCGAAGCCTTGATAAATACATTCCAGTAAGGCCTGTGCCAGTACCGATATCTAAAACCCGACTAACTGAATCTGTAACAACTTGATCAAAGACCTCACTAATTGCCTTGGGATAGCGGTACTGCTTGGCATCGACAAAAGATGAGTCATAGGTAGCGGCCCACTTTGCATATAAGCGCTTGTTATCTTCAGGCGTCTTAACAGAATATGCCTCATCGAGTCCAAGTGCGTCATCGCTCATGTGATGAGAGTAGTAATGCTGGGGCGATAGGTAAACACCGCAAAAGTGATTTTTACAGCTCTTTCCAGAATCCCACTCCTAGGGATGTTTGAAATCCACCACTGGTATTGACATGGCCACCATCAAGGCTGACGGGCCAAAAATTAGCCAGATACATAGTCTTTTCTTCGTACAGGCTGATGTATTCATTCATCTGATAGTTAGTTTGCCCCAACGTTAAATAGGTTGGGTATTCACCATTGGTGTAATTGGTTCCTGCACTTTGAAAACCAGCTTTGAAAGCATCAGAGGCTGAAATCTCTTTAGATCCAATTCCGGCAGCCTGGGTGATCAGATTAATCACCCAATAATCTCCAACAGTTGATCCCAGCCCCATGTACTGCACATGACTTGCTGTGCCCACCTGCAACATCTTGATTTCAGCTCTTGGGAAAATAATTGATGAAGCCCATTGATTACTCATAAATGAAAAAGGCGTCAGGAGCGCAATGAAATTCTCGGCAATGACAAGTTCGACTTTTGAGCCGTTGGGTTTTGGGGATCCTTCAAATCTGAGTAAGGCTTTTTGCTTGGACCAATCCGGAACCCTCTTTTGCTTGCTTAACTGCTTGATTACCCAAGGAACATTTGCATACTCTTCACCAATAGTTTTGTGATGTTTCAACAAATCCTTAGCATCAACATTTATGGGAGGAAGTACTGGGCTAGCGGCCACAGCCTTGCTGGCCTCAGCCACGCCAGAACCACATGAGGAGCAGAATTTCGCCGCATCAACTAATTTTCCACCGCATTGGCTACAAAACATTTCTCCCCCTCCATGCCTCGCGTTATCGTCCAAACCTTAAGGAACCTTGGGACCGAATTCAATGACCCACGTAGGGGTATTCCAAATTTGCTCCGAAACCCATAAATTACTCTCATTAACGAGAGGGGAAGAGCGTGCAATATAAAAGCGTCATGGTCTGGTCTGAAAGTGGAATGATGGGTGGAATTACACCTGAACACGTAACAAAAGCCGTTCAGCCTGCCCTAAATAAATATTCGGCCGACGGCTGGGAACTCCATAGCCAGAGTGTCTGTTATGCAAATCTTGTTGGAGTTCATCTGATCTTCTCTAAAGAGTAAGAGGAGTTAGAAGTGGCAAGTTGTAGCGGGTGCGGTACCAAAGTTGCGATGTTCACAAAAGAATGTCCTGCTTGCCTCACTGAGCGCCAAAATGCGCAGCAGCAAGAAGCTGCAGCGGTGCAACTTGAGCGTGAGGAAGCACGTCAAAAAACAATTGAGGAAGAGTTCGAGCGAATTCAAGTCGATGTTAAGCGTGGTTTACCCTGTTTTCTTCACACCTCTCAATACATTTCTGTTGACTCAGAGATTGCGGGAACAACATTTCCAATTAGCCCTTACGATGATTCCGGTGTGAGAGTTGCAGGATTAAGTGGTTGGAAAGTTGTTGGAACAATTCCACACACAATTGGAACTGCCCTACAAAATACAGAGGGCTTTAACAGCGTGTGGGCCGGCGGCGTCGGGGGGTCGGTAATTGGGGCATATGTACTGCTCGAACTTGAAATTACTGCCAATAACCTTGAGATGATGAAGGAAGATATTCTGGAGTATTTGGAAGAGACAGTCTAAAGAGAGCCCTTTAGCCCATCCACACAACCATCAACGTAATCAGATTTATTTGATGGGGTATTTTCCAAACCAGCTGATATACCTGTAATCATCCAGGTTGCTTCACAATATGCCGATACATCCTTGGCTGAGAAATCTCCTGAATTGAGCTTGCTGTCATCAGGTAGGTAACTATCAATCACATTTCCAAGATCACCTAGTTTTTTAAAGCCTTTACCTGTTTCATAGCCAAGTCGATAGGCCTCGGATGTGGCCTGCTTGAGCGTCGAGCAGCTGGTTAAAAGCAGGAGAGCAAAGAATGCACTGAGAGTTTTACGTGCAATGGCTTTCATGGCCATTAGCTAATATCTAATCGCTTAAATAGCCACTTCTTAAATACAAAAGGCTCTGATTCACTGAAAGAAATCATTGCATCACAGCGCACCCAGCGAGCACCTTTTGCCCATGAAGCTCGATCTGGTGTGTACCAAGCCCAATGATTGAAATACTCGGATAGCTCTGGCTTCCACGGCGTGCACAACTCCTCTGCAATTGAAAGGGCGTCCGCATAGACCATATCTACAGGATTGGTTTTCAAGGGCCACTTTGCAATTCGATAGGTCTCTGCGTTGTGAAGGCGTGCACAGTTAATTGCAGGGCTACTCGGTGGATGGGCTCCATCAACCTGTTTGTTTGTCAGGTTGTAGCAATTGCCCACTTTTGGTGTTGGACTCGTTGCCTGGGCAGGTGCACCTACCAGCACGCCCAGGGTCACCCCTAAAGCCAATGAAAAGATTGATATGCGCACAACAGTTTTCATAAGCCTGACCCCCACTCGCTTATTAGTAGCAGCTAAATACTCTCAGACACTTCCAAGTAAATGGTGGGTTTAGCCCTATAAATCGCTCATAATTTATCTATCAACTAGGAGTAGCTTCAAATATGAAAGGTTACCCAATGGCTATAAATAATACGCCTAAGCAAAAATCTGCAATGCAAGATGGTATTGAGGGTGGCATCGAAAAAATTATCTTTGGTGGTCGCTGGTTGCTGGCCCCTCTATACGTAGGCTTACTACTAAGCTTAGTCCCACTTCTCTATAGATTCTTTAAGGATTTCATAGGTTTACTTGAGCTGACAACTTCCTCAGACATGCATCACATAACTCTGAAAATCCTTGAGCTCTTAGACACGGTCTTACTTGGAAATTTAATCATTATCATTATTTTTGCCGGGTACGAGAATTTTGTATCCAAAATCAACGTTGCCGAGCAATCCGAAGATCGTCCACATTGGATGGGTCGTGTTGATTACTCTGGACTTAAAATTAAGTTGATTGGTTCATTAGTGGCTATATCAGTCATTGAACTACTCAAAGATTTCATGCAGGAAGAAGCATTTGATGCAAAGCGTGAAATGTGGCGCATAGGAATTCACCTTACTTTCGTAATATCTGGAGTGCTCTTTGCCCTAATGGACTTCATTGCAGATAAGCGTGAACAAGTTGATATTCAGATCACTAAAGAGATGAAGGGCATGAAGTAAGACTGAGGCACTGATCCCATGTCTGAACACGCTGTTCGTCCCCATCTGCCTCACTGGCACCGCTCTAATAGAGGTGAGCACCGCTTTCCTATAGTCATAGTGGTGATGATCGTTATCTTCTTGCAGTATGCCCTTCCTGATGAACTAGCGATGGGAATTCAACACCCCATCTGCATCACAGAGGCGCTATTAGCAATTGTTCTGCTTGCTTTATCTCCTAAGCGCATCAACAAGCACCACATGCCAACCAGAATCTTGGGCTTATCACTCACGACCATTATGACAATAAGCAACACAGCCTCAGCTGCACTGCTGATTGGATTTCTCATTAACGGTGATGCCAAAGACCCTAATCACTTGTTGCTCTCGGGTGCATCAATCTGGCTTACTAACATCATTATCTTCTCGCTTTGGTTCTGGGACTTAGATAGAGGTGGACCTGGAGCTAGAGCAGAAGCTAAGAATCAGCACCCTGATTTCATTTTTCCACAGATGTCAGATCCAGGATATGCACCTGATCATTGGCATCCAAACTTCTTTGATTACCTATACACATCTTTCACAAACGCCAGTGCCTTTAGCCCCACTGATGTAATGCCATTAACACGATGGGCAAAGATGCTCATGATGGTTCAATCACTCACCTCTTTGTTAACTGTGGGACTTGTAGTGGCCCGTGCAGTTAATATCTTGCATTAAGAAAGGCAACTCCAATGTCTGAATTCCAATTCACGCCACAGCCAGAAGTGCTCAGTCAAGAAGTGAAGCAACACCCGCGAGCATCGGTCCAACACCGTTTAGGTGGAAACGTTCTTGATGTAGCGCTGTTATTCACATCGGCAATCACACTCTTCCTTGGTTGGCTCATTTGGTCGCTAGTACTGTGGGGCCAAGGTCAGACACCTGCAAAACAGATTTTAAAGATGCGTGTTTACAGTATTGATACGGGTAAACCTGCCACATGGGGCCATATGGCAGTTAGACAATTCCTTATTCCAATGGCATACAGCGCACTGTATATCCCATTCTTTATTGCAGCTTTGGCGGTATCCGTTGACTCATCTGATCTTGCCACGGGTAGCGTAACTATTTTAGGAAGCGTTGTTGTCTTTGCTTTGCAGCTAACTGATGCGCTGTGGATCTTTAGAGGAGATGAGCGTCAACGCCTTACTGATCGCTGGGCGCGCACTTATGTAGTCAATGAGGCCTATTAAGTAAAATCTGTTTCATCAGCAATTATCGGAGTTGAATAGGCTCCTGAGAGTAAGTTTCGAGTGTCGTCATAGATTCCAGCTCTAGCCGCTCTTTTTTCCTCTTTGGTTGCACAGCTACGATAGACGGATCTGCGCTCACGAAAACTAACAATTTGGCTTAATCGAAATTCATCCAAGTGCCCTGATTGAATTGCTACATATCCCTTGTTTATAAGTTCGTGACGCTCCTGTTTGCGAAGCAAAATTGCCACAACAAAAAGAATTATTGGTGGTAAAAATGAGTAGAAAAAGAAGAAGCCCGCACTTGCATATGAAAATATCTCAAAAGCCAGAATCGTGTTCCACGTCAGGTGCAGAAATACTGCTGCGAGGAAACCGAGGAAGCTGAGCCACTTGCGCCTAGTCAGTAGCCCGAAAACTATGATCGTTGCACCTAACCCTGAAAAGAATGTATGAGCAAAGATTGAAAAAATGCCACGACTTACAAGGGTTGCAAATGCATCATCGCCATTAATGGCATAAATCAAATCTTCAAAGGCAGCAAAACCAAGGCCTATAAATCCGCCCATGACCAGGCCATCACTCCAGGATTGGATTGATCCCCGGCGAAAAATCATGAATAAAGCCACAAGTTTGACTAGCTCTTCAATAATGACCGCGCCAAAAAGTGTGGACCATTGATATTCAAGGGCTATGGAAAGTAGCGCTGCTGGAAAGGCTCCCCATAAAAAAGCCCACGCTATTGTTCGAAGTGGTTCACGTTCATATTGGTCGGTCCACCAGAGCAAGGCAAAAACAGCCAAAACATTGACCGAAAGCAATATCGCATCTCTTGTTTGCAATACCTGCCAGGGCTGTGTAGCCCAGATAAGAATTCCTCCAGCAATGAAAATAAAGGGCCAATCACTCCACTTACTTCCTATGGATTGGCCATCTGTTAGCTCCTGTGACATGAGTCAATGCTACTAACCTCAGCTAAAAACAGCCCTCAGACACATTTTTAGGTACTCTCGAGCCATGGATTCAAAGGTCTACCTCTTCACCACTCTCTTCTTCATAGGCCTTTTGTCCTTTGATCTCATTCATGCTTGGACTCAGCGCAAAAAGGAAACAACTCTTCGCAGCGCAACGCTCATGACGCTAATGTATGTCAGCTTTGCCATCGGCTTTGGCATCTTGATGGTGCGCTGGACTGATCCAGTTGCCCAGCAAGCCTTTTTTGCCAGTTGGATCACCGAGTACTCATTATCGCTAGATAACTTGTTTGTCTTTATCCTCATTTTTGCTCGCCTTAATATCCCTAAGCAAAGACAAGAAATAGTTCTCCTCTTTGGAATTGGCTTATCCCTTGTTCTGCGAGCCATCTTCTTGCTCTTTGGCGTTGCCCTGGTCCAGCGATGGACCTTCATGCTCTTTATCTTTGGCGCCTTCCTCATCTACACAGCCATTCAAATCGTGCGCGAGGATGATGACGATGAGTGGGAAGAGACTCGCATTATGCGCTTTATGCGCGAGAAGAAGTTCTCACTTAATGCAATTGCTTTCCTATCGATTGCCACTACAGATGTGATGTTTGCCTTCGATTCAATTCCAGCAGTCATCGGAATTACGACAAACACCTACGTCATCTTGACCGCTAACTTCTTTGCCCTTATGGGATTGAGACAGCTCTATTTCTTAGTTGAAAAACTCATGTCTAAATTGGCATATCTTTCACTTGGCCTGGCAGTTGTGCTTCTCTTTATTGGCCTTAAGCTCAACTTTGAAGCCTTGCACCACTATGGCTATGAAAAGATTCTAGGAGTTTCAATTCCTGTGATTTCATTGCAGATGAGCTTGCTAGTAATCGTTTCAATTCTTGGGGTAACAACTTTTGCCAGCTTGCTTAAGAAGCAAAAACCTCGCTTCCCGCTTTAAGGCACCAAGGGCACAAATAGCGCTATGGCCTTATCTAGCTCCATTTTGCGCCCATATTTATAGCTCTTATCAAAGACTATTGCTCCGCTGCTTCTAAAGGCTGAATAAATCTCGCCATAGCTTTTAGTCGGATATACCGAAACCATCGCAATCCACTTAGCTGCAGCAATTTGCGTGGAAACTGATGTGCCAGAGGCATACCTATAGGCTCCAGCAGCTCCAACAGTGGCAATTTCACCTAAAACATAGAAATCACTTAAGGTGCGATCCATATTGGAATATGAAGCAATCTGATCTTTGGCGTTAAGGGCCCCGACGGCAATAGCTGAGACTAAGCAGGCAGGCCAATCAATTCTGTTTTTGTCTCCTGCATTGCCCGTGGGGAGAAAGACTGGGATATCTGCATACTTTAGATCTAACATCTTTTTTTCAAAAGTAGGCGTTGATGGACAATATTTAGTACCAGTTGTCACATTGTGGTGGCCTTGTGACATAGAGACAGCTCTAATGTTGTATTTCTTGGCATTGAGCTTTGCCCAATCCAAAGCATTCATCACTGTGTTTTCTGAGACGGTAAGACGTGCGCCATTTCGATTATTTCCAACAATGCGTATGAAAATGAACTCCAGGTTTGGGTTCTCATTCATCGCAATTGCTGCCATCTGGGTTCCATGATCAAAACCGTTGAAGTTGATTACCGAACTTGGCACAGTTGCGCTGCCTGGACCTTCTTGGAAATTTGTTCCATTGGGGCAGGTATACCAATCCATAATGCAGACTTCTTGCACTAAGTGATTAGTAAAAAGAGGCATGGATGAATCAATACCTGTGTCGATAATGACTAGCCGAGGCGCGAGTGCAACTTCAGCCGTTGCCGAAGGCAATAGCCCTACAAGTAAGCAAACAAGTAGCGCTAGGCCACGGCCAGCTTTAGCCGACAGTTGCAGACCAATCCACACTAGAAGCACCACGCAACATGCCGGCATCACCTGCATAGCTAAAGCGAATGGTGCATGTGCCCTTGGCAAGTGGCTTAATCGTCACACCGGTGTATGGGTTAGTAGAGCCCATATTAAGAGTTCTGCCATCAACAACGCAGATTGTTGGAGTCATTGACGTAACGCTCACGCTGTCATTGAGTGCTAACTGACCATTACCCATCAACTTAGGATCTGGGGTCTTCACAAATGCATTCACAATCACTCGTCCACCATCTAGCCCCTTAAGAGACATAGTGTTTCCTGCAGCCGCAATAACCTTTTGCAGCGATTGCAGCTCAATAAAGGTCGATGTTGCAACTGGGAAGCCTGAAGCAGTTCCAGTCCATGTTGTGGATGTGGTCGCACGATCAGCTGTGCCGGCAAAGTACCAAGTGAGGGAACAAGCTCCATTTGTGAGGGCAGTTACTTGAGTGCGATTCACAATACCTCCGGTTCTATCCCAGAGTGCATTTGAATCAACGCGACAAATTGTTGGTGTATTTGAAGTAACGGTAAGTAAGTGACCCAAGCTCAATAATCCACTGTTCATTGAACCTTGAACATAGAGTGTGGAAGCAACGAATACGTATGGACCGGCCGCTGGCATTGACGTAGGACCAGTAAGAGTGATCTTCATTGCTGCCTTGCGCCAGTTAAATGACTGAGTAACTGGTGCTGCTGCGCTATATCGATCATCTCCTATTTGGCTGGCTCGCACAGTACACAGCGCAGTATCTCCGGCTGGCTTTGGAGTCACGCTTTGAACCGCAGCACCTTGCGTTGGGAAGAGGATGTAGCAAACTGAAGGCGTGAGAGATGTGTAAGTAATCTCTAGACCTGAAGATGCTTTTGCTCCCAAGATAACTCCTGGACCATACTCACGATCTGCAATAGCTGGGAATGTGATTGTTTGTGGAGTAGCACTACCTGGTGCAGGAGTTGTTACACCTGTGATATTAAATGACCAGATCTTTTCACTACCCAATAGTGAAGTATCACCAGCAAAAATGTACTTAATAGAACATGTTCCATTAGTACGTGCTCGCAAGGTCGCGCGAGTGCCAATATCGAATGTATTAAAGATATCGCTAACGCTACAAACCAATGGAGTGAGTGCAGCAACACCTAGAGTGTCAAGACTGCCTCCGGCACGTCCTGCAGTTGTGCCCACAGAGCCGTAAATGAAATCACCGGTAACAGAGACATTTGTTGGAGCTTTAATATTTACTGCAGATGGCTGCTTGGACATTGTAAAACTACGCTCAACATTGGTCGCCGATGCATACTTAGTATCACCAGGTTGGGCTGCAACAATCGTGCAAGTAACTGTGTCGGCACCTGAAAGTGGATAAATAGGTTGAACAGAGTACTTGCCAGCACCCAGATCTAAGATCTGGCAAATCTTTGGCGTTGAATTTGAATACATAATTGCAAGGCCAGAGGTTGATGTTGCAAGTAGTGCAGATCCAGCATCATTGAAGTAACGGTTAGCTACAGCTGGGAAAGTAATTGTCTGGGTAATTTTTGGTGCAGGGGCCGCCGTTGATGGGGTTACCCAGAAGTTTGGTAGATCAGACCACGCTGTTGAATTACCGGCAGCATCTAATATCTGCACAGTTGCGCGGTACTTACCGACTGAAGCCGTGCATGGGACGGTCCAGTCATTAGTCCATGTACCAGATTGATTTGTTCCAGCAGTCTTATACATCGAAGCTGAGTAAACCAAGCCGTTGGTATCCACAAAGTAGATGCGCAAATTAACCGTAACGATTCCAACATTATCTGTGGCCTTGACTGACATCTCACTCACAGTTTTACAGACCTCAAGGCTCTGAGGATTAGTAAATCCACTAACAATCACTGGCTTTTCAGTATCTGGTGTTGGTGTTGGAGTTGGTGTTGGAGTTGGTGTTGGAGTTGGTGTTGGTGTTGGTGTTGGAGTTGGTGTTGGTGTTGGAGTTGGTGTTGGAGTTGGTGTTGGAGTTGGTGTTGGTGTTGGTGTTGGTGTTGGTGTTGGAGTTGGTGTTGGAGTTGGTGTTGGAGTTGGTGTTGGTGTTGGTGTTGGAGTTGGTGTTGGTGTTGGAGTTGGTGTTGGAGTTGGTGTTGGAGTTGGTGTTGGTGTTGGTGTTGGAGTTGGTGTTGGTGTTGGTGTTGGAGTTGGTGTTGGTGTTGGTGTTGGTGTTGGTGTTGGAGTTGGTGTTGGTGTTGGAGTTGGTGCAATCGGTGTTGGAGTTGGAGTTGGAGTTGGTGCAATCGGTGTTGGG
>Ga0214921_10011872_pt1 | contig 10504 bp, 9 predicted proteins | sample LL1505_MetaG_FD_177992 | JGI IMG/M metagenome (GOLD analysis project Ga0214921, IMG submission 177992) | Freshwater microbial communities from Lake Lanier, Atlanta, Georgia, United States - LL-1505 | ecosystem: Environmental > Aquatic > Freshwater > Lake | place: USA: Georgia | collected 2015-05-28
CAAATGACAATTCAGTTGTAACTCCATTTTATTGGTATACTGATCCACAAAAAACTGTATGGCAACATGTTCAAGATTTATGTAAAGATACACAAATGATTGCAGTATTTGATAACAATGATGTTTTACAATTCTATCCAAGAGGATATATCTTTGATAAAACAAAAAATCCTGCTTTGTCTTTTAGATATAATAGCACTACAGATGGAAAAGTTCCAAATATATCATCAATTTCAGTTGAGAACGTTCCTACAGTAAAAGCTATTAAAGTTATGTATAGTCCACAAACAACATCTAATTATGATGGAGATGGAGATAAACTTTATACATCTCCAGTTGTTCTTTTAGGAGCAGCAGCGTTAATTGAAGATTTGCCAGCTGTTGCAACTCCAGAAGTAGATGCTCCGCTGGGTGTACTTAAACTTTCGCCAGTTCAAATAAGTGGATCGGCTAGTCAATTGTATTCTTATACTGGATACTTAGTTCTAGAAAAAGAAATAATTGAGTATGATGCTATTAAATATAATTATGAGCCATTACCTCCCATAGCAGGACAGCCAACTGTTTCTAAATGGATAACATCTGATTCAGATATACAAGCAAGCCAAGCTTTAGCAAAACCAAATTCATTCATGCCAACAGGTCAATATAGAATTAAAAAAAGAAATGCTTTTGATGTTGTTAAAGACAATGCAGACTTAGTTCATAAATCAGATACAGAGTCTTTAAAAGCTCAATGGTCTGGCAGTAAATGGAACTCCGTAACAGGAACTTTTACAACAGATCAAAGCGTATTTACTCTGCAAGAAGTAGCTATTAAAGATGCTAATGGAAAAGATATTGCTAATCCATATAATCTTTTTTATTCTATTCCAAGATCTATGATGACAATTTTTGCACCAACAGCTAAATCTCAAGTAAGTAGCACTGATGCAACCTTAACTGAATATATTAAAAATACAGAATATAGGATTGCAACAATTGATGCAAAATATTCTAATGCGGACGGTACAATAAGTGATAACTTTATTATTGGTACAAACATGTATTTACCTTTAATTAGAAACCCTAAAGATAGCAGAGCCACAGGAGAGCAAAGAACTATTTCTGGTATAGCATTTTCATTAAGCGCAGATAATAAAAGTGGATACTTTTTATCCGTTGCAAGTTCTCAAAATACTAATTCAGATAAAAGCTATAGAGATATTAATGTTTATAAAATTGTAGATGGAAAACCAGTAAAGTTATCAGATGAGCAAAAAGATACTGACAGCTCGATAGTTACTGGAATAAGCGGCGGCAAAATGTATAGAGTAGATATTCGTGCTAACTATTCTAAGCCTGCTAATGGATCAACAAAAGTTTTAACTCTTAGAGTATCTATTAATAATCAATCATTTTTAGTTATTGACCAATCACCACTAAGTACTATAACTCAAAAGGTAGGACTACTTTCGCTTCAAGGAGTTTCTGCATTTGATTATATTTATACTGCTCCATTAACTATTCAAGAATTTACTTCAAACGAAGCTTTTGACCCTTACAAAGGATTCCTTGGTGGCAACTCATCAATTGTAAAAACTTTTGGAGATTTTATTTTTAATCAAAAATCACAACAAACAAGTTCAGCATGGCTTAGAGAATTTGGTCCAGTTGCTAGAGAGCTTAGAAGAATTCAATCTAGATATACAACACCAGGCTTTCCTTTATATCCACAGCTAGTAAACAATACCGATGTAACTATTGCTGGATCTTCTCTTGATTCTTTTACAATGGATACCTATGTTTTAAATAATACAGGAGCATTTACCGCTTTAGCTAATGAGCAAGAAAAACAATTTGCCGTTATTGGTAATAGAATTGTTCCTGCTGACTCATTTGAATATATAGATCCTACTCTTAGTGAGGCGGATAAACAAGAGATGATTGGCTTTGACTCCACATGGATTCAAAGAGAAACTGAAGCAAAAGCTTTGTCTGAGTGGATGAGGGATCAATGGTCTCATCAACAAAAGGTTTTATCCATGCAGACATTTTTAAATCCAACCATACAGATTGGAGATGTTGTTGAAGTATCTTATCCAAATAATGGGCTATATTCTTCTGAAGATACATCTATTCCTGCGGGATATGCTGCAAATAAGTTTGTTGTATTGTCTATAAATAGCACGTACGATAAAGATTCACCACCAACAACGTCATTAGAATGCAGATCAATTTATATATAAGAAATGGTAGAATGTAAATATGGGTGACATCCAAAAACCAGCCTCGGCAACAGCAAAAGAAAAAAAGCTAATGCTTTTCCCTGGCGACCCTTTAATCAAAACCTTAAAGCCAGACTACTACGTTATTGTTGATCCAGGTAGCCTTAATGTTATTTTTGATCCAAGCGTAGATGCAAGTGATGATGATCCTGATAATACAGATGAAGTCGAGGTAGAAGAAGAGCCTCCTGCGGGCCTAAAAGCTCCATCTTTGTCTGACATAACTTTAGTTAGTAAAACAATGGTTACGGATAAAAATAAAAATCAATTTGTTGAATTTGTATTTAATATTAAAAATAGCGGCGGGGATACAGTGATAGGGGTAGAAGGTTATGGACAATAGTATTAATATGTTTGGAGAGTATGTATTTTATGAAAATAATAAAGAAATACATCGCAGCAAAAACTTGTTAACTAAATTTGGTAAAAGATATATTACTCAGTATTTAGCTGGTCAATCTACCACAAACTTAAAAGACATTGCTGTTGGCGTTGGCTCAACTGCAGCTACAGTTAACGATACTCAACTTGGTTTTGAATTTTATAAATCTCCAGTTTCCATGAGCAGTATTGATATTCAAACAAGCCCGACGACTGGCCTTAGCACGTATGGTGTTGTATATAAGACAACTTTGCCAGTAGATGTTGCGGGAATTATTAATGAGGCAGGACTTTTCCCAAGCGTTTCTTTAAGCAGCACAGATTATGCAAGTAATTCTATTTCTACATTTGAAGACAATCAAAGTTGGTCAGACTCAACAGGAGCATATGCATCATCTGTAACAACCCCCTTTCCTCAAATTGGAACATCTTATCTTTCAATAGGCGCATCTGCTTCTCAATCAAAAGAATATTTTTATAATTTTAATATAGATGTATCAGGATATAGCGCATTAGATAGTCTTACTCTTGCTTATTATCAAAGCGATACAAATTTAGACTATGTATTTGTTAGGATGTATGATTCAAGTAATCGTTATTATGAAATTAGATATGCAGGAGATTTATCTACAGGATATAAGATTAAATCTTTGACATTAAACAATTTATATAGCAGCGGCTACGGATCTGGAACTCCAGATCAAACAGCCATTGTTAAGATTTCCTGTGGAGTAAAATCTAAGGCGTCTGGCGCAACAACAGTTTTATTTGACGGGATAAGAATAAATGATGAAGATTCTTTTAGAACAGATTACGGAATGATTAGCAGATCAGTACTTTCTACACCAATAACAAAGTCATTAGGCAAACAAATGGTTATTGAGTATAGGCTAGGAATAACTTTTTAAATGGTTGATAGATATGATCCATTAAGCGGAAATTATTTTCCAGCTGATTTAGAAAAAACAAATGTAGCATCTGCATCTGCGGCTGCTTCTACATCAAAAGATTCTTACACCAAAACCATTAAAATGTCTTTAGTTAAAGGCAAAACATATAAGTTTTGGTTTAAATATAAATATGAAGATCCAAATACAAAAGAAGTAAAGCTAAGTGACTCATCACCAATTTGGAAAGAAACTTTTGCTATACCAAATTTAACTAAAGGTGTTTTAAATTTAACATTAACTGCAGGATACAAAAGCTATGGAGTTAAATTTGATCTTGACCCGCTAAGCGTTCAAGAAGATATTGTAATTTATGAAAGCCTTACATCAACATCCCTCGGTAATGAAGTTTATAGAGGAACATCTACAAACGTAACAATCCCTACAAACTCTATTGCCACAAGATGGATAACTGTACGAACAAGAGATAAGTGGGATGATTTAAACAAAACCGATACAGGGCCTTTATCTGTTACACCATTAAATCCTGATCCAGATACTTCAACGCCTCCCAGCGCACCAACAGGAGTATCAGTTGCGGGCTCAATTGATCCAGATGACAAAAGCGGATTCAGTGCACAGATAGATGTCAGTTGGACTGCAAGCACAGATACAAATACAGCGGGTTATGTAATAAGATGGTCTACTCAAAATCCAGTAACAGTAACAAATCCAGTTTGGGAATATGGACAAGTAGATGGTAAGACAACAACAAAATTTACCGTAACGGGATTAATACCGAATACACTTTATTATTATCAAGTAACTGCAAAGAGTCCTTACAACGCAATTTCTTGGGCATCACCAGCATCTGGAACATTTGGTCCAATTGTAGATGCAAATGCACCAGCAGATGCTTTTGCACAACTAAGATCTATACTTTCAATCGGCGGTAAAACAGCAGACCTATTTAAAATAGGAACTGGAATTTCACAAACTATTAATACTTCTTCAACAATTACTCCAGTTCAAACATCTGGCAACTATAGCGGAATTATTTTAAATAAATCAACAACAAACGTAGGTCATAACTACTGGCTTAATACTGGACAATTTAGAGTAGGAAGCGCAAGCGCATTTTTATACTGGGATGGATCTGATCTTTATACCACGGGGAAAATAAATGCAACTGGTGGATCCTTTAGTGGAGATGTGCAGCTATCTGCAGGTTCTTTATATGCAGGAACACTACCAAATAGCGGACAAAGAGTTAGGCTGAATAGCTCAGGAGTTTTTGCATATAATTCTTCTGGCGCACAAACTTTTTCTCTTGATACAGCAGGATATTTAAATTCTACATCTGGATTGATTGGAGGATGGGCTTTAGGTGCAACAACTTTGTCTAATAACGGAGTTGTTTTAGATAGCGCTAATGGACAAATATCAGCAGGTTCAGCGCCATCAAATAGCGTTTATTTAAGTTCAACGGGTAATTATAGAATGTGGGCAGGAAGTCAAAGCCCAACAGATGCAGCAGCTAAATTTAAAATTGGATCGGACGGAACTCTATATGCAACAGGAGCAGTAATAGGATTAGGAGCAGGATCAACGGGGCCATTTGCTAGTACAGATGCTCTCAATAGTTACACACTAACATCCGTTACTAGTGGAATAAATAGCAGGCTTCAAAATGTTGAAGGTGCATATGTATCAGTGTCTACTTTAAACTCTAGTGTAGCAACAAAAAATACAACATTTGTTACCGCAGATAGTACTCAGCCTTATGCAAATAAAGCAGGCGACCTATGGATAAATGGCGGAGATAATAACTCTATATGGACAGCAAATTCAGCGGGCTACAACTGGACAGAAAAATCTAATGGTAAATATGCAACTACAACACAGCTTAGTACAAAATTAAGTGCAGGTGGATATGCAATAGCCGCACAAGATGGTCAGATTACAAATATTACATCTAATGGAATTTTTATAACTCCAGGTAATTTTAAAATATCAAATACAAATGATACTGCGCCATCCTCTGGTGGATATATGCTTATAAATTCTGCAGGAATTACTGCTTACGATGGCACTGATACAACATTTGCAATAAGCTCCTCTGGAGGAAATGCTGCATTTAAAGGAAATATCTCTGGCTCTACTGGTTCATTTACTGGAACTTTAATTTCAGGAACCGACAGCACTGCTTCAGGATATATTAATACGGGGGCAACCAAAACCGTGTCAGGTTACGGAGACGTAAAGTATCTTCAAGTTAAAGCTATAGGACTTCAGTCTACATCAAACTCTGGATGGGTTTCCACAATATACCCGTGGCTAGATAATTCTTACAGCCTTGGAACATCATCCTACAGCTGGAATTATTTGTATCTTGGTGGCAACGCAAACTTCGGTGGAGGAACAACGTATAAAATTGAATCTAACGGAGATGCAACTATGAATGGGTATGCAGTAACAGGTGGGTATGGAATATTTAGTCACTGGAGCCCTAGATTCGACAATACTTATGACCTAGGTGGGTCGGGGGCTGGATCATCTTTGGGAGTAACAAGAAGATGGAAGGTTGTTTATTCAAATAACTCTGCTATTGCAACATCCGACTCACGCTTAAAAACCAGCGTTAGAGATTCTGAACTAGGTTTAGATTTTATAAATAAGTTAAGGCCAGTTACCTACAAGTGGATAGAGGGTAGCAAAGAGCCAGTTTTTGAAGATAAAGAAGTAAAGCATTATGGACCAGATGGCATTAAGGTTGAAAAAATAGAAATTGTAAAAGCTCAAAAAATTATTGGAAAAGATGAAAACGGAAATGATATATACGAGTCAATTTCTATTCCAGGAAAAAGAAGACACGCTGGTTTCTTAGCTCAAGAAGTAAAGCAAGTACTAGATGAGCTTGAAGTCGAAGATTTTGGCGGCTGGGTATCGGACAATGTTGATGATCCAGAAGCCTTACAAAGTCTAAGATATGAAGAATTTGTTCCTCCTCTTGCAAAGGCTGTACAAGAACTGTCAGATATGGTAGAATCATTACAACAAGAAATAAATACACTGAAGGGTATATAATGGAAAAAGTAGAATTAGTAGTACAAGCTTTGCAGCAACGCATCGGTGAGATTGTCTCACAATATGAGACGCATGTTGCAATTTTAAGAGCGGAAATAACAGAGCTAACAAATAAATTACAGGAAGTTCCAGCGGAACAACCAAAGGAGTAAATAATGGCTACCATTAGATCAACAAGTATTAATTCTGGAGATCCAGTAACATACGATATTATCAATAATCTAGTATTAGATTTAAATGAATTAAATAAAGCTACCGCTCCAACTTTTTCATTAACTCTTGATAGCACAGGAACAAAAAAGCAAGATGCTGCAGCTGTATCTCAAAAAATATACAGCACAGTTATTCCTGTAACATTAACTAAAGGTAAAGTTGGAACTGGTAAATGGGACTTTGTAAAGTCTAATATTACTTTTAATGCTCCGCCAAGATGCTGGATTCAAGTACAAAATACAAAAACATCTGCTGCAGTTACGGCATTTGATTTTACTACAGTAATTACTTCAGTTACTACAAAGTCTATGAGCTTTCAAATAAGAGGACCGTTTACAACAGAGTCTCATGATTTTATTTGTTTTGCAGCAGACGCATAAACCCTATTGACAAGCTAAACCAATATGTTACAATTACTGTAACACCAAAGTCACGTACCCGTGACTTTTTTACATATTAAGGTAGACAATGAGTAACGATTTAAAATGGATGATCTCATCCGACCAGCAATTCCCATATCAAGATGACAAGATGATTGCCCTTTGGTTTAAGGTAATGAAGTGGTTTAAGCCAGACGTTGTTGACTACCTTGGTGATACAGATGATCAAGCGTGTTATAGCAAGTACACAGAAGGACGCTCAGCAGAGTTTTTGAATTATCATAAGAGCGATAGTAAGGATCTAATTGTTCCTATGATGCGCCATGAGGCAAAGGGTGCAAGAGATTTCTATGCTAAGACAAGAGAGATGTTGCCAGAAGCGCAACTCTTTTCAGCACTAGGTAACCACGACATTAGAGTATTTAATTATGTTGATGCAAAGCTTCCAGATTATATCTCTGAGGTTACACCAGAAGCCCTATGGAGTCTTGACTCTCTAGGCTATGAATATATTTATTACAACGAACTACCTAAGCGCCGCTTTGGAGATATCCACGTACACCACGGACTATCAATTGCAGCAACTGGTTCTGTTCGCAAGGACATGGAAGACCTACAGATATCTTTAATTAGAGGTCACTCTCACAGAATTGCATCCCACCTAGTTACTTATGAATTAAGAAACGGCGGAGAAGGAGAAACACTTCGAGGCTATGAACTTGGTCATATGTGTGACGAAAAGGGTCCAGGAATGAAGTACATGCAACACCACGATTGGCAAAAAGGTTTTGCCGTAGCACATATAGTTAATGATTATCCACATATCAACATGATACATGTTGCTCCAGACTATTCATGTGTTGTTGACGGGAAGCTGATTACCTTATAATGTGGTGCGGAAAATGTGGTGGTAGAGTTTTTGTAGACAGAGTATTCTCACAAAAACTACACGTAGAGTTGTTCTGCATTCTATGTGGGAAAAGGAATATGATTAATAAAGAGACGAGTGCTTTCGGGAAATGGCTAGAAAAAAGAGAGACGCTAAACGCAAAAAACTACGGTATTTCTTCTTAAACGATAAAGTACATAAGGTCTTAAGGTCATCAAGATCTAAAGATGAGTTAGTTGCTTGGTGTTACCCTGATCGTAAAAGAGTCATGTATTCATACTCTCAAGTTGAGAAACACATGGAGAATGCTTACACGATGAAAGATGTCTCTGGGCTTTTAAATAAGCACACAGTAACTATTCACGATTATATCCTAGAAGGAAAGATCAAAGCTCCTACAAAGATATACCCAATAGGAGATCCAGAAAACAAACATTGGTCTAAGTATATGTTTAGCCAAAAGGATATTTTAGGCTTACATGAGTTTATATTAGACTCAGGGCATTCTAAAAATTTGCCATCAAGGGCAGAACTTTTAGGTCTTTTCAAACACAACATTATATTGTATACTAAGACTGACTCGGGATTCGTACCAGTATGGAAGGCGGAGTAATGACAAGAAGTATTACTTGTCCTACCTGCGGAAAAGAATGGGAATTGCGATGGGGCATATTCGCCCATGATAGTTTATCTAGGCATATGAAGGAGCACAAGTGACAACTAGAGTTAAGGTGGACCTCTCGTTCACACGCAATTTAGGAAATTACGAAAGCATTAAGATCGGTGTTGGCGTTGAAGATGATCTCCGACTAGGAGAGAATGTAGATCTTGCAACAGAGAGAGTCTATAAGTTTGTTGAAGAAAAGCTTATTCAAAAGACTCGTGAGGTAGAAGAAGAGTTAAAGCGTGGCAAATGAGAAAGAGCCTTACGTCCTGATTGGGCTATACCTATCTTTATACAAAGAGAAGTATAACAAGGCACTTACTGTAAACAAGTTTAGAGAAAAATGGGCTATGAATGATGTTATTGAAAGCGTTGGATTCCAACGTGCTCAGGAACTTTTGATATACTATTTCTCTACCAATAAGACTGGGCACCCATTAAATTTTTTCTATAACAATTTTGACAGAATTGATGCATTGAATAAAGAAATTAAGAAGGACAAGTTTAACCGTAGCATTCTTTTGAATGAGACTAAGAAGATGGTGGAGGGCGAAGAGTGAATACAGAAGCAACATTAATCTCTGCTGTATGTAAGAACAAAGATATTAGCACACTGCTTGCGGATAATGTCGATGAGCTATTTACATCGCATAGAGATATCTGGGAAAGCCTAAAGTCATACTACTATAAGTTTAAAGCAGTTCCTGAAGCAGGCGTTCTTATGGAACGACATAAAGACTTTGAACCAGTTGAGGCTAAAGCAGAAACTGGATACTACCTAGATATATTAAAGAACGAGTTCATATCTAACAAGCTTAAAACAATTATTTTACGTGGAGGATCCGCTCTTAAAGAAGATGCAGCCTCTAGGGTTCTTGCACAAATGCAAAGCGACCTTGCAGGATTAAGCCGATACACAAACAACGTAAGAGACTTAGATGTTGTTGATGTTGAAAACGCTGCACGACATTACCAAGCAGTTAAAGAGCGTTCATCTGTAATGGGCGGAGCCCCAGGAATCCTTACAGGATTTGAAGCAATTGATAAAGCATATCCAACAGGTATGGCTCCAGGACATTTGATTGTAGCAATTGGTTGGCCAGGAAAGGGTAAGACCTGGTTTACTGCCTATCTTGCTTGCAAAGCGTGGGAGCAAGGGTTTAAGCCAATGATTGTATCCCTTGAAATGTCTCCAGAGAATATGCGTGACCGTATCTTTACAATGCTTGGCTCAGGTATTTTCCGTGCAAGTGATTTGTCAAAGGGTGATATTAACATTGATGATTTCCGTAACTGGGGAAACAAGAAGTTTGAGGGAAAGAATAGTTTTGTTCTTATCTCTAATGAGGGTGCATCAGAAGTTACTCCCGCAACTATTCAAGGTAAGATAGATCAGCATAAGCCAGACTTAGTTATCCTAGATTACCATCAGCTATTTAATGATAACAAACGATCTAACTCTGAAGTAGAAAGAAATAGAAATGTTTCTCGTGAGTTTAAGATGCTTGCAGTTTCTAACAACATTCCTATTATTGATATCACCGCTGCAACTGCAGACGATATCTCTGATCAAGATAATCCTCCAATGATGAGCCAAGTTGCTTGGTCAAAGGCAATTGAGTATGATGCTGATATGGCTTTAGCCGTTCACAGATACCCACAAACTAATATGATTGAAATTGTCTCTCGTAAGAATAGACATGGTCATGATTTTAATTTTTACCTAGACTGGGATA
>Ga0214921_10011873_pt1 | contig 10504 bp, 10 predicted proteins | sample LL1505_MetaG_FD_177992 | JGI IMG/M metagenome (GOLD analysis project Ga0214921, IMG submission 177992) | Freshwater microbial communities from Lake Lanier, Atlanta, Georgia, United States - LL-1505 | ecosystem: Environmental > Aquatic > Freshwater > Lake | place: USA: Georgia | collected...
AAAAAAATTTATAATTTTTGATAAATAAAATTCCATAAAAAATTTTATTAAATAAAATCTTCGTTATATAATTTAGAACTTAAAACAATTCCAAGTCCTATCATATTGGTAAGCATGGCGGTTCCCCCGTATGATAATATTGGCAATGGAACGCCAACAACGGGCAACAGTCCTGTCACCATTCCTAGATTTATTGCTATATATAAGAAAAAATTAAAGGCGAATGCATAGCAAAATATTTTTGAAAAATTATTCTTACTCTGATCCCCAATTAAAGTTACTCGTTTAATTATTGAGAAAAATAACCACAATAATAATAAAGAGCCTATCAATCCAAATTCTTCTGCGAAATGAGAAAATACAAAGTCAGTATGGTTTTCAGGAACAAAATCTAAGGAGCTTTGAGATCCTCTTAAATAACCTTTACCAAAAATTCCACCTGACCCTATTCCAATTTTAGCTTGTATAACTTGATAATTTGCACCAAGCGGGTCTCTTTCTGTATTAAAAAAATTAATAACTCTTTGTTTTTGATAAGGTTTCATCGTGGCAAAAATAAAAGGCAGACATAAAATAATGATTATAAATCCAGATATAAATATTTTTCGATTTAAACCAACAATCCATAAAGTTCCTAGTGCCGCGCCTAAAATTAATACTGCAGTTCCAAGATCTGGTTGTCTTAAAACTAATAAGAACGGAATTAAAATTAAAATTGCCGAAAACAATAATGAGAATAACTTACTAGTATTTTCAACTTTTACTAAATTATAAAATTTTGCAAGAACTAATATAATTGCAAGCTTTGCAACCTCTGATGGCTGGACATGAAAAAATCCAAAATCAAGCCAACGCTGAGCTCCTTTAGCTGTCACCCCAATAAATTTTAAAATTATTAAAAGAAATAATATTAAAAAATAAAAATGATATGCATATCGGTACCAAAAATTTATATGTGTAAAAGCTACTGTAATTAAAATTACAAACGCAAATATAAATCTAACTAGATGCTTTAAGTAAATAGTGCCTTGTCCTTTATCTATTGAATACAAACATAAAATACTTATTAACCCCAATATTAAAACCATATTAATTAGACTTCTGTCTAATTTCTGAAATTTCTCAATTAATGAGAAAAATTTAGATACTTTTACTGTTTCACGCATTGGATATTCTCTTTTTAAATAAAAAATCGAACATACTACTTGCGATAGGAGCTGCAATTCTTGATCCGGGCCCGGAATGTTCCGCTACTACTGCTACTGCATATTTTGGTTCTTCTATAGGACCAAATCCTGCAAATAAGGAATGGTCTCTGTATTTATATTCTCTGGCATTTGGATTTGCATTATCTTCTCTGTCTTTAATAGTTAATTTAGTAACCTGGGAAGTTCCTGTCTTTCCAGCAAATTTTAGCTTACCATTTAATCTAGAACCATAAGAGGTTCCTCCTGGTTCATTCGTTGCTGCTACTAAAGCTTCATTAATTATTTTTATATTTTCTGCATCAAAATCCAGGCGACTTAATTTAGATTTTTCATCAAGGTAAAATGTTGGATTGACTGAATAACCTCCGTTTGCAAATTCTGCCATGGACTTACAAATTTGCATTGGAGTAGCTAATATATAACCTTGTCCAATTCCTGTGATCAAAGTTTCTCCAAGTAACCAAGGTTTTCCCAAAGCATTTTTTTTCCACTTTGTGTCTGGAACTAAACCTTTTCTCTCTTCATCAAAATCTTTTAGAATTGTTTGACCAAAATTAAATTTTCTTATTGTTTCTGCTAATCTATCCACACCTAATAATCTAGCAACTTCATAAAAATATATATCGCATGATTTTTTTATAGCATCTTTTAGATTAATTCTTCCGTGCCCCCCATCTTTCCAACAATAAAATTCTTGACCATATAGTTCAATCTTTCCAGGACAAAAATGAGTATAATCTTGATCGACGATTTTATTTTCTAGCGCGGCTAAAGCAATAATTGGTTTTACTACTGATCCTGGGGGATATTGGCCTGATAAAAATTTGTTAATTAATGGTTTTCTTTCATTTTTTAACAATTCATTAAATTCTGGCTGAGATATCCCAAAGGCAAATTTATTTGTGTCAAACGAAGGCGTGGATACACAAGCTAAAACTTCTCCTGTTTTAATGTCCATTGCAATTGCAGATCCAGCATATCTTCCTAATTTTTGATAAGTTAATTTTTGAAGTTCAAGATCAAGAGTAGTTTTTAAGGCATTACCACTAACTCCATCTACAAATTCTACTGTTCTAATTGCCCTTCCGGCTGCATTTACCTCGAAACGAGTAAAGCCTGGAGTGCCAATAAGTTCTCTATTTAATATTTTTTCAATTCCAAGTTTTCCTATTTTAATTCCTGGTGTTCTAAAAAGATCATCCTTTTGATTCTGCAAATCATTTTCATTAGGAACTCCTACATAACCTAGCACATGGGCAAATTCATAGGGATAATTATAATGCCTCTCCATTGAAATAAATGGTTGAACACCATTTAAAATAAAAAGATTACTATTTATTTTTGAAAATTCACCCCATGTTAAATTTTTATTAATAACATAAGGTTGAAATTTTCTAAGTTTTATAAAATCTATTTTTGTTTTTTCAACTGTTTCATTATCTAATCTTAAAAATTTATTTAGAGTTGCAAGGACTAACTCGAGATCGGTAACGTCTCCTTTTATTAAAGCAATTCTATAAAGTTGACGATTTTCTGCTATCTTGTTATTAAAACGATCTAATATTAATCCCCTCTCGGCTGCAATTTTCCATTCTTTAAAACGATTCCGATCGGATAAAATTGAATATTTATTTTTTTGAAATACCTGCAACCACAAAAGTCTAAGACCAATTAAACCAAAAAAAGTATACTTAGCAGTAGTTAAGATCGCTTTTCTTCTATTAATTATACTTATTTTTGTTTGATAACCCTCTGTTGGTCTGTGCTTAAAAAGCTTCATAAAAATATAGACAATATAACATCAAAAATGCTAAATCGTGTCACTTTTTTGGAGGAAAGCATATATTAAAATAGAAGTAAAAAATGATAATCTAGAGCAAGCTCTAAGAGCTCTTAAAAAAAAATTACAAAGAGAAGGTGTATTTCGTCTATTAAAAATAAAAAGTCACTTTGAAAAACCTTCAGAGAGAAAAAAGAGAGAGAAAGACGAAAATACGAGAAGAGTCAAAAAATTTAAAAAACTTAAAGCTAGGTATTAAAAAATAGCATTTTTAGTTTTTACTAATAGTGATTTATTAACTCATTATTACTATAAATCTTCATTATATTTATAGTCAATATTTTTAATCCTTTTTATACGAATTAACAAAAGTTGAAAAAGATAATAATATATAGATATTAATAATGCATCCAGAAAAAAAATTAAATAATATTTCCGTACTTTTGTTAACTTATAATCATGCTCACACTATAGAAAATTCTATTAATTCTATATTAGAACAAAATTTTAAAAATTTTGAATTTATAATTAGCGATGATTGTTCAAACGATGGGACATGGGAAAAAGTTAAAGATATTCAAAAAAAAAATAAAAAAATAATTATTACTCAAACTAACAAAAATCTAGGTATGCCAGGTAATACCAATCATGGATTTTCATTATGTACAAAACCTTACGTTGCTTTGCTTCATCATGATGATTTGTACGATGCTAATTTATTAGAATCTTGGGGAGAATTAATTGAAAAATATAATGAAAGCGCGTTTGTATTTAACTCTTATAAAAATTATGAAACTAATAAGATTACAACTTTTATGCCTTCAGAGATATTAGACGGAGATTGGTTGATAAGAAATTCATTATATAAAACACTTTATTGCGAAATTAGAGGTACCTGCATGATAAGAAAATCTGCGTTCTACAGCGTTGGTGGTATGAATGAAAAATTTGGATATTTAGCAGATATAGATTTATGGATAAAATTGGCAAAAAAATATTCTGTTTGTTTTAGCAATAAAGTTCTAATAACAGTAAAAACTGATAGACCAGAATATTATTCTAACGATTATCTTCCATATAAAAACTTTTGGAAGAAAAAAAATTTATTTTATGACATTTATTTTGAAAATATAAAAGAGTACAAAAATTCGTCATTAATTAAAAATAAATTTTTATGGTACAGATATTTATTTAATGTGAATAAAGATATCATTTATTGGATATTGCTTTATTCATATAAAAAAAAATTTGTTATCGTTTTAGAAGTCAAGCAAATTTCTAATAGAGAAGAGATTTTTTTTGGTACAAAATTATTTATCCTAATCATCTCTTCAATAATTAAAATATTTCAAAAATAACCAGTGAATAATATTTATATATTCTCAACAAAAGACAAAATATCTACCTCGAGATATTTTCAAAAGGCTGCTAAAAATTTATTTGATAAAGTCTTCTACCTAACTAATCAAAATGAGTTTAGCTTAATAAAAAATATAATAAAAGTAAGTGATATTTTTTTATTTATTGACCCAACAACTGATTTTCCCCTAGGTATTGAAAAAATCAAATGTTTAAAAATTATTTATTTAATAGATACTCATATTAGTCAGTTTCACTTAAATCATAGACTGCTATTAAGTAATTTTTTTGATTGTATATTTATAAATCACAAACAACATTTAAATAACTTTATAAAATTTAAATATCCTAATGCAAAAAATTTAGAGCAGGCAAAAGATATTCATTGGCTACCGGTAGCTTGTGATCCTGAATTACATTATAAAAATATTAAAAATAAAAGAAATTATGATATTGCATTTGTTGGGCAAATAGGACCTTCAACGTCTTTTAGACACAAATTTCTAAAAAAAATTTTTTTTTCTGACAATTTAACTAATATCAAAAAGAAATACACAAACGGAATCAGTGATAAGCTAATGTCTAAAATCTACGGAAATTCTAAAATAGTTCCTAATGTTTCTATTAACGAAGATATTAATATGAGGTATTACGAGACTATGGCCGCTGGTTGTCTTTTATTAACAAATAAAATTAAAAATAGCGGCGTAGATAAATTATTTACAGAAAATATTGATTACGTTTCATACAGCGATGAGCGAGATGCTATAAAAAAAATTAAATTTTATTTAAAAAATCCCTTAAAGAGAATAAAAATATCAAAAAATGGACAAAAAAAGGTTCTTGCCTATAATACTTATGAAAATCGATTAAAGGACATAATTAATCTTTCTAAAAATTTAAAAAATAACTCATCATCTAAAAATTTCAGTTCTATAAAACTAGCTGAAGAATATACAAAAATTTATTATATTTTACGTAGGCCGGATCAAATAATAAAAGTTATTCAAATTTATGGTTTTAATTTTTTTATATTTAAAAATTTAATACTTTCTACCTTAAGATTGATTAACGTTCATATTCCACTTACAAGAAATGCGCTCAAACAATATTTGTTTGTTAAAAAAATAAATAAATTATATTATAAAATTTAAACAATTTTCTCAATAACCAGCGCTAGAGTAAGATTATTTTTATGATCTTTAAAAAATAATCTATCGAATAAATCTGCTGCAATAATAAATGGCATCATAAAAAATCTTAAATATAAAAAATTAAATCTGCGATCCAAATTAATTAAAAAAATAGAGAACGGTCCCGTTATATAAGATTTAGAAACTATATAAAGATTACTATTACTTAATAAGTTATTTATTCTTGGTATAGAATATCCTCGGACAACATGGTTTCCATCCTCTACAGGAGTTTCTTTAATTATAGAATCCCCTACCAGTTTTTTGTACAAAAGGTTAGGAGTCGTTAAATATAATAAACCTCCATTACTAAGTTTATCGCTTATGTCTTTTATCAATTTATTAGCATTAATAATATGCTCTATATTCTCTAGATTTAATATTATATCAAAATAATTAGATTGATAAATTTTGTCTAAATTTCTTGCGTCAGCTGCTAACGCCTCTACCTTTTTATTAATTACTCCTGCTTTATATAAAATCTTATTAATATCATTTTGCGAATAACTTAAGCCGATAACTTTATAATTTAATTTAACACCCAAAAATAAACCCCAGCCATTGCCACATCCTATATCTAGAAGTTTTCCATTCTCCTTTGATGGTATTAAATTATTTTTTAACCAAACAAACCTATCAAAACTTGAACTATCGTTCGAAATAATCACTAAACCGAAAATTTTAAAAATTTTAAGAAAAATTATTTCGATAAAGTTCCTCATAGATGCTAGATTACACTTCAGATAAAATAAATGTCAAATATACTTTGCCTATATTGGGGAAATCCAACTTTTTATCCTTATATTGTAGAAAAACTAAAATTTCTTAACAAAAAAAGACAAATCTATTTCGTATCTAGATCTTATAAAGATTATTTTTACAAAAAAAAATTTTTAAATAGTTTGTGTAACAATTTCGCTATTTGGCATTTAGAAAATAAAATATTACATGCTCTAACTTTTGTATTATTTATTCTATTAAGTTTTTATATTCTTATATTCAAAAATATTAAAATAGTAATTTTATATGACCGGAATGCTACTTTATTTTTTTTTATTGCTAAAATTTTAAGAAAAAAAATAATTTATCATAACTTTGATTATAATCCTGAAGTCGTTTCATTTAAAAAAAACTTTAAGTTATTTATTATTTCAAAAATTGAAAAACTCTGCGCAAAGTATTCTGATTTACTTATCTTTTCACATAGTTTCAGGGCAAAAAAATTTTTATTAAATAATAAAATTAATAAAAAATATCTCGTTGCATACAATGGCCCCAGTCATGATAATAAACGCAATGTTAAAGTGATACCTAAAAAAAAAATAAATATAATTTGGACAGGCACCTTAGGAAAAGGTCATGCATTAGAAAATATTATTAGATCATTTATTTATCTTGATAATAAATTTAATCTAACAATTATCTGTCATTATATTTTTTCTAAAAATCAATATTTAGATTATTTAAAAAAATTAATAATAACAAAAAATCTAAGTCATCGTATAAAAATATACACAACTTTTAATTATGAAAACTTTATCGAAGAATTGAAAAAGAGCCACATTGGATTAGCTATTTATGAGCCTATTAATTTAAGTCACTGTCATATGATAGGAGCTTCAAATAAAATTAATTTTTATATAAAATATTCATTGCCAATAGTGCTTTCTAAAATTGAAGAGCATATAAATTTCATAAAAAAATATAAAAATGGCTTTAATGTAAATCATAAAAACCCCCGAGCTATAGCTCGAGGAATAAGAAAAATAACTAAAAATAATTTTAATTATAAAAAAATGAGTTTAAATTCTTTTACAGTTTTTAAAAATGAATTTAATTTTTATAACAAATTTAAAATAATAGAAAAATTTTTAAATGAATAATTTAAAAAAAATAAAAAAAATATTAATAGATATAATATTATATTTTTTATTAACTCCTACATCTCTGATATTTTTAATTTATAAAAAGAGAGGAGTTAAAAACGCACCTATCACAACTCAAATGTTAAAAAAAATAGGAATGTTTCCAATTATTGATCATTACTATGATCCTCAATTTAAATTTTCATCAGAAGAGATTGCATCCTTAAATATCAAAAGAAACCTTCCAGCAATTAATTTTAATATTAATTCTCAATTAGATTTTTTAAACTTATTAAAATATAGTAACGAATTAATTTCTTTAGAGTTACTGAACAAATCAAATAAATCTAACTTTAATATTAATAATGGTTCCTTTGAGGCAGGAGATGTAGATTTCTACTATCAAATAATCAGGCATTTAAAACCAAAAAAAATTATTGAAGTTGGCTCTGGGCATTCTACTAAATTAGCTCTGATTGCTATTAATAAAAATTTTGAAGAATTTAAAACAAAAACAGAAATGATTTGTATTGAACCCTACGAAAATAAATGGCTTGAAAGTTTAAATATTAAAGTTTTAAGAGACAAAATTGAAAATATTAATTTTAATTGGAAAGATGAATTAAATAAAAATGATATTCTATTTATAGATAGCTCCCATATTATTAGACCCAATGGTGATATTTTAAAAATTTATTTAGAAATTATACCTCAATTAAAAAGTGGTGTTATAATTCAAATTCACGACATTTTTAGTCCAAAAAATTATTTAAAAAGTTGGTTGATAGAAGATGTTCGTTTGTGGAATGAACAATACATTTTAGAAGCTCTATTAACAAATAATAATAAAATTGAAATTATTTCAGCATTAAATTTTTTAAAAAATAATTATTTTAATAATTTAAAAAATTGTTGCCCTTATTTAACAAACGATAAAGAACCTGCCTCTATTTATTTAAGAATTATTTAATATGTTTGAAAAATTTAAAAAAAATATTTATTCACAAGATGGAGAGGATGGAATTCTTGAGGAAATATTTAATAGATTAAAATTAGAGCATTTAGACAAAAGTTGTGTAGAATTTGGGGCCGCTGATGGAATATTTATTTCTAATACATATAATTTAATTAAAAATAAAAATTATAAAGCTTTGTTAATCGAGCCTGATAAAATTAAATTTAAAAAACTACAAGAAAATATTCCAGATAGAAAAATTGTTAAAATAAATGAATTTGTAGAATATGATGGTGATAATAATCTGGATAGTTTTTTAATTAAATATAATTTTAATGTAAATTTTGATTTTTTAAGTATTGATATAGATGGAAATGACTACCATATTTTTGAAAGTTTAAAAAAGTTTCAACCCAAAGTCATATGTATAGAATATAACAACCATATTCCTAATGAGGTAATCTTTGTTCAAGAAAACAACTCAAAGTTAAAACAAGGCAGCTCAGCTTTAGCTATTATTAATCTCGCAATAACAAAAGGGTATTTACTTACGGCGATGACTAATAATAATTTAATTTTTACCCACGAAACCTATGCAAATTATGTCTTGAAGGGGAATAAATTGGATATTAACTCACTTAGAAATAAAGAGATTTCAAAAAATCTTGTATTTATTGGTTATGACGGAACTATTCACACCACAAAACCTATAAATTTACATTGGCATAGAATAGAGATTAAAAAAATTCAAGCTTTACCAAAAATTTTACAAAGCTATCCTGACGATTACAACATATTTCAAAAAATTTTTTATTATTATTTTATTTTTAAAACAAATCCAAAAAAATATCTGTCTAATCCATGTAAATATTTTAAATATTTGTTGAAAAAAAATTAATTTGAAATCTTTATCCATTTATTTGGCAAAATATCAATTTTATTCATAGGTAATTTTCCACTCCATCTTTTTGGCGCCACAACAATTTTATTTTTTTTTGTTGATAACCAAGCAGCCCACCAAGCAAAAGTGCTGTTTGGTATAATGAAATTTCTAAAATTAGTCATTAGATAAAGATAATTATAAAATTTTTTACCAGAATATGAATAACCAACTATCTCAATATTTTTAATATTTTTAAAAATTTTTTTGCACCATTCTAAATCATCAGAAAAAATATAAAATTTAACATTAGGAGATAAAATTGTTTTGAAATAATTTATAGCTTTTTTGTAATAAGCAAAATCCACTACATCAAACTCTTTTTTATCGAAAAGCATATGATCAGTTCTTCTGACATTTAAACAAACTGAATGTTCTTTATTAATTTTACAAGTAAATTTAATGTTTTTTTGCTTTTTTTTCAAACTCTCAAAGTTAAATATTTTCAAAATATCATTCCTAAATTTTGAAAAATACTTTTCACATTGCCAATAGCCATCAATATATAATGTTTTTTTTTTATTTTTTAGAATTCTAGTCTCAAACTTTCTTTCTCTTTCAAGAATATTTATAAAATTAAATTTATCTAAAAATTTATTAATATTATATCTAACAACATATCTTTTGTTTAATTGAAAAGTCTTTATCAGGTCAATATAGGATGGTTTTTTAGGAACGATGCCAAAAATATCTAAATCATACTTTCTTTGAACGTAATCTTTTGGAGGATTTATTTTTTTTTCTTCAAACACTCTTAAATCTAACTTGAGCTCTGTTTTATTTTTTTTTGAAAGAACGTACCCTAAGGCATATTGAAACATCTGATTGCCCAAACCGTCTTTTAAGTTAATTATTACTGCCAAGATTTTATCTATTTATTTTTTTCAATAATTTCTTCCAAAATATTTGGAACTTTTGTTCTAATCTTCCATTTGGGAAAATGTGATTTAATTTTTGATAAATTTGAATAATAACAAATATGATCACCAATTCTTGGAGTTTTTACATACTCATACTTTGTTTCTACTCCAGAAATACTGCTTATTAATTTTATTGCTTCAATGATCGAAATTGTATTTTCCAATCCACCTCCTATATTGTAAACTTCAGAAAATCTTGGCTTGTCTAAAAAATATCTAATAAAATTAACTAAATCTGCTGAGTGAATATTGTCTCTAATTTGCTTACCTTTATATCCGTATAT
>Ga0214921_10011876_pt1 | contig 10503 bp, 4 predicted proteins | sample LL1505_MetaG_FD_177992 | JGI IMG/M metagenome (GOLD analysis project Ga0214921, IMG submission 177992) | Freshwater microbial communities from Lake Lanier, Atlanta, Georgia, United States - LL-1505 | ecosystem: Environmental > Aquatic > Freshwater > Lake | place: USA: Georgia | collected 2015-05-28
TGAAGCACAAAAGATTAAAGAAGCTGTAGAAACTAAAATAGATAGTGTAAAAGGAGAATTAATGAATGATATAAAAAGAGCAGAAGGTGCTATAGTTGCTTCTGGATTAAAATCACATGATGATATAGTACAAAAATTACAAAAATCAATATCAGATGCACAAGTTATATTACAAGGAATACGTATGTTAATTGTTGATACAAATAAAAAAACTACAAGTGATTTATCTAAAGCAATCACTGTAGCACAAACAGTATTAAGAGATCATAATGAAGCATTAGTAAGAGATAGAATATTACCAGTTATAAGCAAATTAAATGATGCAATGCAACAAGCTCATATAGATACACGTACAAATATTAATGGACAAACTGCAGCATCACAAGCTATATTACAAACAGCATTAGCTGATGCACAAAGAGATATAAATGCTAATATAAATACTCTACCAGCACGAGCAAGAGATGCATTAATTCCTGTATTAGAAAGTATACGTGATAATATAAATACAAATACTACAAATAGAATGATGGAATCACGTGTAGCTATAAATAGAGAAATTGATAGGAATAATCGATTAATTACTGATGAAAATGATTTAACAAGAAACCAATTAGCAACTGCAATCACTGTAGCACAACAAAGTTTAGCAACAGCAATCAGGGGAGTACAAACAGCTTTACAAGTAGCTTTACAAGGTCCAGGAAGTCCACAAGTTCCAGGAGGTCCAGCAATTCAATTACCAACATTAACAAGCATAGAAGCTGCAATAAATGCAGCTCAAGTTGCATTACTTGCATCAACAGCAACATTATCAGGTGATGTTGCAACTGTAAGTAGAGAATCAGCGAAAGCACGTACATCTATCGAAGCAGCAATTGTAGCATCACGAAATGCAATTGGTACAAATCTAGGTAATATTAATAGATATATTAGAGGTGAAATAACTGATTCACTAAGAGCTTTAACTGCTGCTCTTGCTGCTCTTGCAACTATGGAAGGTAGAATAATAAAAAAAATTGAAGATGAACATAAAGGAACAAAAAAAGACTTATCAGATGCAATCGAAGCAGCACGAAGTACTTTACAAGCTAATATAAATGGAATATCTGATCCATTATTTAATAGAATAAATGATGCAATTACTGCTGCAAAAGTTGTAATAAATGGAAATATTGCAACTGTTGATGGATATATTCAAGATGCTCGCACTGCTATTCTTGCCGCACAAGCTCTTACAAATACAGGTGTAAATGCAATAAATGATTATATTAGAAATGAAATAAGTACTTCGCTAGGTAATTTAAATAATGCTATCCAAGGAATAACACAGCATGTTACTGATCAACATTCTAATACAAGAATAGAATTAACTAGAGCAATCAATGCAGCACGAGATGTTTTACAAGGAAATATAGATGCTATACCAGCAGCAATATTTCCTACAATTACTACTGCAATTACTACAGCACAAGGTGTAATAACAACTGCAATTGCAGATGGAAGAACTGCATCAGCAGCTGAACATAAAGCGATTCAAGATGCTGTCGCTGCAATTTCTGCAGCACAAACTGCTATGAATAGTAAAATAGATGGAATACCTGGTGTTGTTCAAACTGCAATTGCACAAGCCTTAGCAGGATTACAAGCTGCTATTGAAGGATTAGATCGTAAAATTGATGGTATAAATACACATACAACTGCAGAAGTTAGTAGAATTAAAAGAGAATTAGATACCACAGTTGATAACAAAGGAAATGCAATAATTGCAATGTGTGATGCTCAAGTAAAAGAAGCTAATAGATTGAAGGGTATTGCAGAAGGTTTGCTTGCTGATAAAATTCTAGAATATGCTACATTACAAGGAGGGCTTGCAGAATCTCAGAGATTATCAGCAGAAGATGTTGCTAAAAGAGAAGCTATAATAACTCAATTACGAGCTCAATTAGATGCTGTATCACGAGAAAGAGATACAGCTGTTGGAGAAAACGGACCATTAAGAGCTCAAGTTACAGCATTAACTGCTGAAGTTGGAACATTAAGAGCTGAAATTGCTGCTAAAAATCAATCAATTTCAGATATAACTTCAACTGCAGCAATGAGTAATCAAGAAGTTGGTAGATTACAAGCAGAATTTGGTAAATTAAAAGGTATTGTGAAAGAATTAATAGATGAGGCACAAAAAGTAGCTAATGGTGGGATAACAGCTTCAGTACAGCCATTCATAAATAAATATATTGAAATTGCATCATCTACACGATCCGCTCTTTATGCAGGTGGTTCCAACCAAAAACAACAATTAATTTCCGAATATAAACTATTAAAAAAACAATTAAAAAAGAATTAATTAAAAATAATTACTATAAAATTAATTAAAAATAATTACTATAAAATTAATTAAAAATAATTACTATAAAATTAATTAAAAATAATTAATTTTATAATTTATTATATGGAAAACTTATCCAAAGATACTTTTAAAAGATTTAATTTAATTAAGCATTTAATAAAGAAGTATCCATATAAAAATATTAATACTACTGAAATACAAAAAATAAAAGATGCTTATCAAGAATATTCTCCAATTTATAAAATTATTAATTCCTCTTTAAAAATAGAAGATTCACAATTTATTGATAAACCATTATTTGATGAAATTAAAACTTTTAAACAATATATTCAAATAAAAGAATCATCAATTGATATTAAAATATCTTACAATGAAGAACCTTCTAAAAAATTAATTAATATAATTTATAGTGCTGTTAGATTATTTCAAAAATTATATTCTAAAAAAAATATCATTATAACAATAGCATTAACGACTCAAAAAAGAATAATAACAACACCGGTAATTGGAACAATCAATACTAACGGAGGGCAAACTGATCTAATATCAATAGAAATTTTTAGAAAAGAAGAAGTTATTAAAGTATTAATGCATGAATTATGTCATTTTTATGAACTTGATTGTGGAAACATTAATAAAAATCAAGAAATAATAATGAATAATTTTAATATTAAAACACCAAACTTTTTATCAGTTCAAGAAGCATTTACTGAATATTTAGCAATGATACACCATATAGCATTGATTAGTTATTATACTAATCAATCAATACTATTAATATATCATTATGAAAAAATATTCTCCTTATTTCAAATCTGTAAAATCTTAAATCATTACAAGTTTAAAAAATTTGAAGACTTATATAAAAATCAAATGATTCAAGGAACCAATGTATTTTCTTATTATATTATAAAATTTTTTATATTATATAAGATGGATAATAAATGTTCTATTAAAAATTTAAAACAAATATTAGATGATTCAGAAATAATTAAAATTATAAATGAAAATATGATGTGTAAATTTGATAATAATTTGCGATTGACTTTATTTGAATTAAATTTCTAAAGAGTAAATCTTTAACTGTCAATTGTTAACTGTTAACTGTAAACTATTAATCTATTAATAAAAATAATTAATTAAATTATTTTTAATATATATATAAATTAAACTATGATTTAAGCAGTGGTTGGAGCAGCACGAGAACGTCTTTTAGATCCAGTAGGAGCTTCTGCAGCAGCTTCAACTACTACAGGTTCAGGAACTACAGCTGCAGCAGTGGCAGTGGTAGTGGTTGCAGCAGCTTCAGTGGCTACAGCACCTGCAGATTTAGGATAGAGTTTGCTGAGTTGTTTTTGGAAGTTCTTGAAGTCAAGAGTTTCACCTTCTTTGAGACTAAAGAGCTTACGAATAGAAGCATCAGGATGGATGATTCTACGATCATCTCTGTCACGAAGGTTTTGTTCTCTTACATAAGAATAAATTTGTTTAGCAACTTCAGTACGAGGAAGTTCTACATCAGCACCAAGTTTAAGGAACTTACGGAGAGGTTCAGGTACTGCAGTGGCTTTGGCAAATCCAGATGGAGCACGATCCTTTTTAGGATGAGCACGTTTGGATTTACCACCTACTTTGACTTCACGAACATGAAGTCTATCAAGTGATTTGAGAAGAGTTCTTACTTCTTTATCAAGAGAATCTCTGGCTGCCATCTTCTCACGAAGGACAGTCATTACAGATTCATAAGTTTCATTTACTTCTTCAGTAGCTTCAACTACTGGAGCTACTTCTACTACAGGAGCAGGAGCAGGGACAGGAGCAGGAACTTCAGAGGTTTCAGGTGCTTTTGCAGATTTACGAGAGGCTTTTCCGGATGACATGATTTATATAATATTATAGCTTTATATTAAATTAGATTCAAAATATTAATTTATCAATTTTTTTAACAGCATAAAAATATAATTAATGCATATATGCTATTGTATATATATATAAATTATATATATTAGGCCATAAAAATATATATTTTATTAAAATCTTTATATTCTAATATATAAGGAATTTATTAGAATAAAATATTTAAAGAGAGATGTATATATAGAATATATCAATATATTAATGAATAATGAAATTATTACAACAACTGAATCTGATCGTGATAAAGATGTAAGAAATGATTTAATTAGTAAATTAATTGAATTTAAGAATTATAAAATAATGTCAAGAAGTGAGACATTATTAAATTCCTTAAAGGAATACTTAAATGGTGATAATATGGAAAAAATATTACCTATTTTAATAGGAGAATCAACAATATCAATTCGAGTAATAGAATGGTTTGTTACAAATTATTGTAAAAAGAAAAATATTGCATATATTCGAAGTGACAAGAATAATAAAGAAGCATATTTTAATGTTTATTTGAATTATAAGGCACAATTAAAATCATATAATAAAGATTTATTTGATCCATTCTGTAGAGGAGAAGAATTAATTAATTTTCCAATTAAAGATAATAAATATATCGTTACAAATATACCTCAATTAAATTTTTTTAAATGGGCACTTGAATATGATATCCTGAAATTTATTGAAAGTAATTTAGATGATATCTATAAAGATATGACTGAAAATAATAGTAAAGCTAAAAAGAAAACTGATAATAAACGTCAAGAATTATCAGAATGTGCTACAAAAAAATTAAGTCAATTAAGTGTAAAAATTAAAGTAAGTGTCTAATGTAAACTAGTAAACTCAGTAAAATAGTAAACTAGTAAACTGTAAACCAAGTAAACTAGTTAATCATTTATCTTCTTACAGAATTAATCTGTACATCAGATGATGTATCAGAATCACCTATATTATCAGAATCGTCATCAGATTCATCATCTGAATTATTAAATTTATTATTTTTAAATTTATTATTGTTCAATTTTTCTGGTTCAATATCAGAAGACATTTCATCTAATGAAATATCCTTTTTAGTATTATTACTATTTAATTCACTTAATATACTAACAATTTTCTTATCTTTTTTTAATGTATTAAATAAATCATCATTAACATTATGTAGTCCAAAATGATACATCTTACTTGTTTCACTTACATTTCCATTTGTATTATCATTTGTATCACTGCTTTCTGTTTTTATATTTGATTTATTAGATAATTTAGTTCCATTTAATATATTATCATTTAATTTAGTTTCAGGTAATTTACTATTAGTTTTTTTTAAAACCATACTTAAATCATGTCTATCTATATATTCATCTTCAGAATTTGCTTCAGTTTCTAAATAATTAATTTCAGTAATATCTTCTTTATCATCAATAAAATTCATTATTTTATTTTGAATTTGTTCAATCATTACTGGTTTTAGATAGACTCCAAATACATCTTTAGATACCCATACTGCATGTAATTCAATAATTAATCTAACAAAATTCCCTTTTTTTAAATCATCTAATTTTATTTCATTATTATTTTCCATTATTTTTACTCCATTTGTAATTTTTAATTTTAATAAACCATTATTACAATATTTTTCATTCTCTTTTGATTGAGGAGATTGTATATTATTTGGAGTGCCTTGACTTGTTGCAGTATATAAATTTTTTATTAATGATTTATATCTAATTGCCGACATATTTTTAAACCATTCATTTTTATTAGTTTTAGCATTATTAATAAATTTAGAATCTAAATCTTTTAAAAAATTTATTAATAAAGGAACCTTTAAATTACAATCATATAATGGTAAAATTAATTCACTAAAATATTGACTTTTTTCAATATCAAATATATTTAATAATTGTGGAGTTTGAAAAAGTAATTTTTGTCCTGGTTTTTCATAAAAAATATGAATTAATTTCTTTTCATTCATGTCATTCACTTTTGAGTAAAGAATTTTATTTAAATCTATTTGATTAAGTAAGTAGATTTTATTTTCTTCCATATACTTATTAAAAAACTTTTTATTTTATTTATTTAAACTAATAAATAAAATAATCATCTTATAAAATTATATGCATCAACTAAACAGTTAATGTTGGTGTATTAGTAGTTGAATGTGTTCTCCATACACTTGGCGTTCCAGTAGTTGTTGGTGATCTAGGAGCTCTAGTACCAGATGGTGTTGCTCCATATGATAGAGAGTTTGTTGCAGTCTTAGTTGGTGTTAATGTAGAAGACATTGTTACTGTAGGAGAATTTGTAGGATATCCACTATTAGTCGTTGTAATTGTATTTGATGTAGTACTACTTGGTGTATTAGTTGGTGTATTTGATGCAGTACCGGTACCAGTTTGTGTTATCGTTATAGTCATTGAAGGTGTAACAGTTACTGTAGGTGATATAGTTTGTGATGGAGTATTAGTATTAGTCATTGTACTTGTTGAGGTTCTAGTATTTGAACTAGTAATTGTTTGACTAGCAGTTCCTGTTCCAGTATAAGTGCTTGAACTTGTTCCAGTTCCAGTTCTAGTATTAGTTGGTGTATTAGTTGCTGAAACTGTTATTGATGCAGTTGGAGTAGTAATAAATGTAGATGTTGTTGATGAACTTACAGTATTGGATGCAGTATTAGATGGTGTTTGTGTAGATGATATAGTTCCAGTTTGAGATATTGTATATGATGTAGTTGCAGTTCTAGTTTGACTATTAGTTTCTAAACCAGTATTAGTTGTAGTTACAGTTAATGATCCAGTTCTAGAAGGTGTAACTGTTCCAGTTTTAGTATTACTTGATGAACCTGACATAGATCCTGTGGATGATAATGTATTTGTCATTGATGGAGTTATCATTCCAGTAGGTGAAATTGTAATAGTGTCAGAATTAGTTTGTGTAGGAGTTTCAGTTCCTGTCTGAGTTCTAGTTATACTATTAGATGGAGTGATTGATCCAGTAATTGTAGGTGAACTTGTTCCAGAACTAGTTATGCTCATTGTTGGAGTTCCTGAATATGTAAATAATGTTCCAGTTACGGATGTAGTAGATGATCTAGATGCAGTTGAACTTCTGGTAGGTGTCTTAGATGCAGTTGTAGTAATTGTATTTGATGGAGTTTGTGATTCTGAACTTGTTGGAGAACGAGTTTGTGTTGCACTTCTTGATCCTGTACGAGTAATTGATGATGTCATTGTAGGTGTTCCGGTTAATGGTCCAGTTACTGTAGATGATGCTGATGGTGTTACAGAAATAGTATTTGTTATTGTTCCAGTTTGTGTAACACTATTTGTTTGTGTTGATGTTCTAGTTATAGTACTTGATATTGTAGTAGTTCTAGATCCAGTTATAGTTGGTACAGAAGTAATTGTTCCACTAACACTTGAAGTACTTGATGTTGATGCAGTTATTGATGGTGTAATTGTATTCGAATTAGTATTTGAACTAGTTACTGTTGGACTTGCAGTATGAGATGGAGTACCTGTTCCTGTACCTGTTCCAGTACCAGTATTACTTGGAGTTCCAGATGGTGTATTAGTTCTTGTTTCACTAGAAGTAATTGTAACACTTGGAGTATAACTTGGAGTTGCAGTATTTGAAGGTGTTTGTGTATTAGATGAAGTTATTGATGGAGTATTTGTAATTGTATTTGATACAGTACTGGTAACTGTATTGGTAATACTTGGAGTTTTAGTAATTAATGCAGTAGGTGATGCAGTTATACTAGGTGTAGATGTAATTGTTTGTGATGCAGTATTAGATGGAGTTTTATTACTAGTACCAGTTAACGTACCACTTCTAGTTACAGTTCTAGATGGAGTTATAGTTACAGTTCCTGTTTGAGTTATAGTATTACTTGGAGTTGTTGTTCCTGTTCCAGTACCACTTCCAGTATTTGATGGTGTATTTGTACCTGTTCCTGTACCTGTTCCAGTAAATGTACCACTAATTGTTCCAGTTCCAGTACCAGTTCCAGTATTTGATGGTGTATTAGTACCTGTTCCTGTACCGGTTCCAGTAAATGTACCACTAATTGTTCCAGTTCCAGTACCAGTTCCTGTTCCGGTACCAGTTGGTGTTCCAAATTCACTACTTGTTCCAGATGAAGTTGGAGTTTCAGTTCTACTATAACTTGGTGTTTGTGTTACAGTAAAACTTGGTGTACCAGTTCTAGTACGAGATGATGTACGTGATACAGTAGCAGTTACAGAAGGTGTAACAGTAATTGGAGCAGTGAGACTTGCAGTAGTACTTGTAGTTGCAGTTTGTGTTAATGTATTAGAAGCAGTAACAGCAGAAGTAGATGTTCCTGTACCAGTTTGTGTTGATGTAATAGTACTAGATAGAGTACTTGAACTAGATAAAGAAAGTGTTGATGTAGTAGTTGGAGTATTTGTTCCTGTATTAGTTCTAGTTCCAGTATTAGATGCAGTTTGAGTTATTGTGTTAGTACTGGTTTGTGTACCTGTTCCTGTACCAGTTTGACTGCTCGTCATAGTTCCAGTTCCAGTTCCAGTATTTGTACTAGTTGATGTTATTGTATTACTTGCAGTATTAGTTGGTGTATTAAATGCAGTTCCTGTTCCAGTACCAGTTCCGGTAACAGTTTTAGTAGCTGTTTTACTTGGTGTAAATGTATTCGATGATGTACTGGAAGGTGTCATAGTATCTGAAACTGTATTTAGTGCACTTGGAGTTTGAGTATTAGTAATAGTTTGTGTAACTGTTGGAGTATAAGTACTTGAAGGTGATGCTCCTACTGTTATTGATGCAGATCCAGTCTTGGTTGCACTTAATGTAGATGATGCAGTTTTAGTTCCAGTTCTAGATACTGTTGCCATACTATAGGTGGAAGTTGGTGTCATCGTATTACTCAATGATGAAGTTATAGATGGAGTTACTGGAGCAGTATTAGTTGTAGTAGGTGTCATTGTAGATGTTGAAGAAACAGTACTATCAGAAGTTCCAGTCATTGTTCCAGTAGGTGTTGATGAAACACTTGGTGTTGTTGTTCCAGTCATTGTATCACTATTAGATGGAGTATTTAATGCAGTTCCAGTTCCACTTATTGAAGGAGTATGTGTAGAAGTTATAGTAACTGAAGGAGTATTTGTAACATAACCAGTTCTAGTTGTAGTTCTAGTAGGTGTTGTAGTTCTGGTTTGAGTAATTGTAACACTAGAAGTTATTGTATTTGAAGGAGTAATAGTTGGTGATGCAGTTAAAGATGGAGATGCAGTAATTGAACTAGTTATTGTATTCGAAGGTGTATTAGTTTTACTTGCAGTTGATGATGCAGTAGAGCTACGAGTATTTGAATAAGTATAAGAATATGTACTACTTGCAGTACCTGTTCCTGTTTCTGTACTAGTTCCTGTATCACTTCTAGTTCCAGTTCCTGTTCCAGTCATTGTACCAGTTCCAGTATTACTTGAAGTACCAGTTCCGGTTCTAGTTAGAGTTCCTGTACTAGTTCCTGTACCAGTCATTGTACCAGTTTGTGATGGAGTAATTGATAAAGTAATCGCTGATGTACCCGTTCCAGTATTACTAGAAGTACTTGAGGAAGTTATTGATGCAGTATTAGAAGCAGTAACGGTAGCAGTACTAGATGCAGTACTGGTTTGTGTCCCAGTTTTACTTCTTGATGCTGTTCCAGTTTGTGTTTGAGTTGAAGTAATAGTAACTGAACTAGTATAAGATGGAGTTTTTGTTGCTGTTCCTGTCCCTGTATTAGTTGCAGTATTTGTTGGTGTATCAGTAACTTGACTTGTTCCAGTACCAGTTCCAGTAGAAGTCTGTGAATTAGTAGCAGTTGGTGTTAATCCACCAGTTACTGAACTTGTTGGAGTAATTGACATACTAGATGATAAAGTATTAGTACTTGTTTTAGTACCTGTTCCTGTACTAGTTTGGGTACTAGTTCCTGTTAATGAACTAGTTTGAGTTATCGTATTACTACTTGTTGTAGTGCCAGTTCCAGTATTAGGAGCTGTATTACTAGCTGTATTACTTGGAGTATTTGTTGTAGTCACACTAGGAGTAGAAAATGCACTTGTTGAAGCAGTTCCTGTTTTTGATATAGTTTGAGTAATAGTATTACTTGGTGTTGCAGCAGCTGATAAACTGGATGTTTGTGTTCTAGTAACAGTATTAGTTGGAGTCATTGTTTGGCTACTAGTAGATGATGCAGTTACTAATGCAGTTAA
>Ga0214921_10011877_pt1 | contig 10502 bp, 11 predicted proteins | sample LL1505_MetaG_FD_177992 | JGI IMG/M metagenome (GOLD analysis project Ga0214921, IMG submission 177992) | Freshwater microbial communities from Lake Lanier, Atlanta, Georgia, United States - LL-1505 | ecosystem: Environmental > Aquatic > Freshwater > Lake | place: USA: Georgia | collected...
TAAGCAACTACAAATCTGTAGATTGCTTCATGCTGATAAATGCTATTTGAAATCTTTCTAGATAAAGAAGTATTCTTAATTAAAAAAATACTAATTAACAAAACAGTCACGAAAAAAGTAATTGTTGTTAAAATAGTAATTAGAGTAAAACCTTTATTTTTATCTTTCATCTTTTATGATGGTAATTATTGGAGCTTGTATTGCTCCCTCTGAATTTTGGAATACCGAAGTTAAAGTAATAATATTATTATTTGAAACTTTAATAATAGTTTGTCCAATTTCTTGTTGTGTTCCTTCTCTAAAAAAAACTTCGCTATAACCAAGTCTTGCAACAACTTCATTATAAGGATTTTTAAAACCTTCATTGTTTAAATGATTTATAAAAGCAGCAACTATTTGCTGTGTCGAGGTTTGAGAAGAAGAACAGGACAGGTCTGAATATACTGTTGTCGGATTTGCTGATGATGATTTAAGTTTAAAATAACCTCCTGAAATTTCACATTTTTTAATCTCTGCTGTTATAAATTTTACAGCATTATTATGATTAGCTTTAACAGCATTACTTTTAGCCGCAGATGCAAAACCACCAAATTGGGAAACACCTATTGCAGCTAATATCCCAATAATTGCAACAACAACTAAAAGTTCAATTAGTGTAAAGCCTTTTTTATTTACCATGACTTTGTTATTGCAGTTTCTAAATATGTTCCGTCTTGAAGAAGCGTTTGTATAACAATCTTATTAGGCCCGATTGGTACAATGCCATGATTTCCAGCTGATGTTGTGGCTCCATAACCTCCCATGCAACATGCATTTTCTCCTGTTAAAATATTTTTTGGATCGCCCGTATAAGAACTTTTGTACTGAAAATATCTTGAAAAACCTTGTGATAATGAACTTACCGTCGCCCAGTCATTTCCATAATTGCAATACCAAGTAGCGGTATAAAAAGACTCGCTAAATTTAATAGTAGTTTCACCTAAATCACATTTCATGAGTTGTGTTTGAGTAAATTTAGCAATTAATTTATGTTGAGCTGTTAAAGCTTTATCTTTTGCCCCACTAGTAAAACCGCCAAATGCAACAACACCAATTGCAGCAAGAATTCCAATAATTGCAATAACTACTAAAAGCTCAATAAGAGTAAACCCTTTTTTTTTATTCATGGATTAATAATAGTCCATGTATTACTTGCTCCGGTATTAATCGTAGTCCAACAATTACTTGTTCCAACGTTTATTGGTGTCCAACTATTAGAAGTGTTTGCATTAATAGTTGACCATTTTGAATTTATATTTGTAATGATGGTTTGATTATTTTTATTTATATAAGTAATAGTATAACTTCCGACGCTTGGAGTCTGAATAGCTATTGTTCCAACAACGCATGGATCTTTGCCTATGATATTTTTTGATAAATCATAAGGATTTTTAATATTATTTTTACTATAAAAATTCTCGATTGTTAATATATCGGGAGGTATTGAATTATTACATTTATAATCGTTTAATATTGTTGCAGATATATTTGTAATACATTTAGAAAACTCATAATTTAATGAAGTTCCCATATTTATATAAATGTTTTCAGTAACTTTTTCTTTTGTAGTGTTCAAAAAATTATTAAATGCCACTAGTCCAAAAGCGGTTAATATTCCAATAGTTACAACTACAATAAATAATTCAATTAATGTAAAAGCTCTTTTGTTCATTTATTTACTTCTTAGAGGGAAATTAACTCTGTTAAACAAACAAGTGCTGCCATCTCCAGTATTGGTCCATATTGCAAAATCACTTGTATTATTTCCATAACCATAAAAAACAGTTTCACCGCTTACAGGTGAGCAGCCATTATTCCATTGAACGCTTTGTGAATTTGAGTACGGATTAGGAAATCTTTTATTTAAAGTCCACTCGTTATTAAAATGTCTCCAAAAGTGATTATAACCCAAATCCATGACTAAATTCCAACCATCAGTGTATAAGCAAGGTTGTATAAATGTAGTTGGGGCGTTAGAAGGGGAAGAATAGATTATTTTAGTATATTTTACTTCTCTCCTATCAAAACATTGAGCTGACCAAGTTTCAAACTGCTTAACTACCTCTCTATGATTTGCTTTCGCTGCCGCAATTTTGGCGCTATTACTTGATCCTGAAAATATAAGAATGCCAATCGAAGTTAAAATACCAATAATTACAACAACGACTAAAAGCTCTATGAGCGTAAACCCCTTATTTTTCATGAGTTTTTGATAATTTATAACAAATAAAATATACATTATTTGTTCATAATTTTAAATTAATTAACTTAAATGTTTTACGATATATTAATCGCTCTAATTCTATTAGGTGCAATCTTTGGAAGTTTTGCAAATGTTTGCATCTATAGGCTTCCCAAAGAACAAAGTGTTGTAACTAAAAGTTCGCATTGTCCTAATTGTAAAAAGAAAATTAGTTGGTTATACAATATTCCTATATTTTCTTATTTTTATCTTCAGGGTAAGTGCAAAAACTGTAAAAAAAAAATTCCTCTTCAATATATAATAGTTGAAATAATTTCAGCGCTATGCTTTCCAGCTATTTATTATTTTTTCGGATTTACAATCGAAACAATGCTGTTAATTTTTTTATTTTTTATTTATTTAATTATTTTTTTTATTGATCTTAAGCATTATATTATTCCAAATTCTTTGAATTATATTTTGATAATATCTGGATTTATAAAAAACTTTATACCAGACATCGATGAATTTCTTTTTACAAATCTAATTTCTTCAATAGTGGGTGGAATTCTTGGATATGGAATGATTTGGTTAATTATAAAATTATATAAAAAATTTAAAAAAATAGATGGCATGGGATTTGGTGATGCCAAACTATTTTGCGGCATAGGTTTTTGGTTTGGCTATCAATCGGTATTTATTATAATTTTTCTAGCATCAATTATTGCATTACTATTTGTTGCTCCAAAATTAATTAATGGAAAAATAAAGATGAAAAATGAAATACCTTTTGGACCTTTTATAATACTTGGAAATTTAGTTTATATAATATTTATGGAGAATATTTTTAATTTTCTCTCCATGCCTCTATTGTAATTGTAGACTGAGATACAGTTCCAACCTGATTTCCTGTAATTAAATTATCTTTCTTAGCAAATCCAGCAGCATTACTTGTATCTGCTACACCACTTAGACCAACAACAATCTTGGATCCTTTGGTCGAAACTTTAGATAGTACTCCAGTTCCAAGTGATGCACTTAATAAAGAGTCTCCACAAGATGTCCCTGTTGCTTTTAAAATAGCTTTTCCGGAGTTACATATGTTAACTCCAATGGTTGGCTCATATATTGGAAAATATACTGAGGTATTTTTAATTGTCGGTTGAGCAGTTAATTTTTGTGAATTGGTTAAATTAATATACCAACCCAAATCACTACTTGTTGGACAAGAAGATTGGGTAGTTGTGTTTTTACAATTCAAAACTGTTCCATTTGAGGATAATGAAACAAAATTTGGAAAATTTATATCTTTAATTCCATATAATCTGTTTTGATCAGTTCCTGAAATTTGATCTTGAAGTTTTTGTGTATCCCCAGTTCCAAAATATAGCCAAAGATTATTATCCACGCCAATAGTGGTTTCTGCGCCTGTTAAAATATATCTACCGTTTGTTGTGGTTGTTTCAGAATCAAATAATTGGGTACTTGCGTAAAGAGTTCCTGAACTAGTTAAATTAATCTTTGTTATTTTTCCTTCATAATCTGGAACATAAAGCATCGCCCCATAGTATTGAGCTTTTGTTGTACCATTTGCAGTAACTGCAATTATGTCTGAAGGGACTGAATTTGCAATTCCATTTGACTTGTCAGTAATATCAATTTTTTTTAAAAGATTGCCTCCATTTTCAAGATCCATAATAAATACCGCTGAACCTAAGTTGGTGTTAACCCCGCCATTATAGCCTGCTCCAAATGCCGCAACCCATTTATCTACACCAGAAATCTTCATTCTAAAAATTCTAGGTGTCGACCAGGATTCGCCAAGTTTTGAATAATCTTTTGTGCTATCAGAAACTGAACCAAAACTATAAAGATAAGTTGTTTTAGCCCCTGAGCTATTCCAGAAGTTTACAACTCCAGCTGAACTATCATTTTCAATTGTAAATAAATGACTTGGCGAGTAAGGATTAGTGATGTCTAAAGCAAAATAACTGTTTCCACCTCTGCCTAAACCTGTAAGCGCTATAGTTTTCCATGAACCATTATAATAAATATCTTTAACAACTGGTGAACCATCTACTCCATAAATTGAATTAGTAACATTTGCAGTGCTGGATATAATATTTGGTAATTTATTTAACATGCTTGGTGGAATAAATCCCCACATCTCTTCTCCAGTAGAAGAATTAAAAGCATGTAATATTCCTGCATTAGACCCTGCTAGAATAATCTCTTGCCTACTAGGGCAAGAACCTCCACAAACAACACTATTAGCAAAATTAGAATAATTATTAATAGTTCTATAATATCCATCCTGATAAATATTATCATATGAGAGGGAAGATGATGGTGGACCTACTATTGAAATTTGAGAGTTATAAATATCATTTAATTTCCATCTAGAGTCTGTAGTACTGCCATCACTATTTTGATCATATGTATCTATGCCCCTTACGAAATTTATTAAATTGTCAACCTGGGCATCTGAGGATACTAAACTCGATGAAAATAAATTTTTTAACTCACTTCTATAAGTAGTAGTAAAATTATTTATACCGGTTCCACTAATACCGGTAGTCCATAAGTTTCTACTGGATGCACTCTTGCTATTTAGCAAAGCTCCAGCATCCCATTGTAAGCTGCCAATCGTACCATCAGAATTTAATTGATATTTTTTTAAACTGCCTTCCCACTGCTTATTTTTTGCGTAAGAAAAAGTAGATTGATATGTATAACCTCCAAGACTTATGTCATTTGTGATTGCAGGTGTCGAAAAAGTTAAGGTTGATGAAATAATTTGACTAATAGCACTTGTTAATGCTGCTAATAACTCAGCTTCATTGCTAGCATATAGTGGTGTTGTGGTTTGTCCTGCTGTTGCTAAATTACTGTAATTAGCTGAGCTACCACCAAGCGCAAGACCTACCGCGAAAGTTTTGATTGAAGGAGTTTGATTAGCTAAAGATGATGCATTAGAATTAACGCTTGTTGGATCGTTCCATTCCCCGTCGCTTATAACTATTAAATAATTTAACTGACAGGATGCACCTGAAACTATAGGTGATGGATAGCCTGCGGAACCAGCAAAATAACTTTTAGCCAAGTTCAATGCTTCATTTAAATAAGTTCCTCCTAAAGGCACAACTTTATCTACATCTGTATAAATTGTTTTTGCTCCAGTTGAACTAATAGGAACTCTAATTCTCTGACCTCCAGAGCTGCTACTCCAGGCATAAGGAGACCCCCATTCCATTAAACCAAAATTAGCACCAGAAGTCAGATCACTATTGGAAACTATTTTTTTGATTACATTTTTTGCAATATCCATTCTACTGATTCCAGCGACTACAGTTGCTGAGGTTAAGCTCGTTCCAAGTTTATAAATTTTATTTTGGCAGTAATCTGCGACGTAAATATTATTATTAGAATCTATACCAATGCCTCTTGGATCACAAAAACTAGATGTTGTTGAATAGGAGCCAATTGTTGATTGATAAGAGTAAGAAGAATTAAATTTTTCTACTCTATTATTTCCATAATCAACTGCATATATATTGTCACTACTATCAAACACGGCATCCCATGGAGCCTTAAAAGTTCCTGCTGCGGTATTACTATTATAACCCGGTGAAAATACATAAGGAGCTCCACTAATTAAACCATTAACCAAACTGTAAACTAAAAGTGTTCTGCCCCCATTTCCTCCATTGGATCCGCATGAAACTATAAGTTTTGTTTTTGAATTGTTTACATGCAGTCCCGAAACATAATTGCATAACGTTGCTGTTAAGTATGGCTCAAGATAAAAATTAGTCCTATAAGAGGCATCGCTGCGATTAAATAAATAAATATACGAGGATTGCCCATTTCGAGCAGCATAAATATAGTCACTTGTAACAGCTACAGCAGTCACACCTTTTATTATATCGTAATATCCATTGTTATTTGATGATCTTAAAAAATTTCCATTTAAATCAAAAACTTTAACTCCATAATTGTGAGCAACAAATATTTCACTTCCATAAATTGCTAACTGTAAAGGCATATATAACCAAGTAGAGGTAGGATAATCATAACATCCAGCTCCTATTGTTCTTAAATAAGCACCTGAACTATTAAAAACTTGAATAGTGCAATAAGGGCTATACTGTAGAACGTAAATATTTCCTGAGCTGTCTGTTGCAACATCAATGGGAGATTGCACTATACCAATTGCATTTGCATCTGTACTCCAAGCCATGCTACCAGAATTATCTAGCATAATCATAATATTTGCTGGGGTATCGCTAGTGCCTGTTCCTGGTGGAGGTGATTTTGAATTAGCAGGAACTACTAAAATTATTAAAATAAAAATTATAATTTTTAAAATTTGTTCCATCGTTCTTTCTTTAAATGGTGTTCAGAAATTTTACTTAGGTACCTTTTTGAAGTAATTTGCAGATCTTCTCTTACTATATCTTTATTTACGCTTGCCTTATAATTTGCAATCTCACTAATTGTTTGCCATGTATGAGTTCCACGCCAATTATTATAATCAAATCCTAATGAACGTTTAAAATTACCATAATGTCTAATACCCAAATCCATTAAACTTCTGCCTTGCTGATTAAATCTTTCAAGTTTGATTTGGACTAGCTCGTTATCAATATAAAAAAGTGTAACCATTGTACCTGCAAGTTGTTTTTCATTACAAAATGACTCAATTGGTACCATAATTTTAAAACCTCCTACTGGATCAAAATTTTTTAACGTAACATGATTTATTCTTAAATTTTCTGAGCGGGAACCAAAATCTTGAAAATGAAAATTACAAGCAAAAACTTTATTAGAAAAAAATAAATAAAAAAATAAATAAAAAAATATTTTCTTCATTTTAAAGCTTTCACTAATACATCCAGTGCTGCAACCGGTGTTTTTTCGAAGGGATTCAAAAGTGAGGGTTTTTTTCTTCCACAGGCATAAATTTTATAATATAGACCTGCACTACTAGAAGTGCCTGTGTAATTAGATCCCTCAGAAATATTACCACCTGAAGATCCGCTACCGCTAGCTGCGACTTGAGTTATTGTTTTATAACTACTGCTTGCATTGTCCCATGTTGGAGGATAACTAACGAACCAATAAAATTCAAAATTTTTGTATTTATCTTGATCTACATCTTGTGAATTAATTATGTCATTAAGATTTTTTCCGCCACTTGTTGCAACACCAACGACATAAGTAGCGGCAAGAGTCGATAGATCATTAAAACGTGAAATAGTACACCAGCCCGTAACTCCTCCGCCATCAAAAACTATTGGATTTGCTGGTAGACCTTGTTTTCTTAGCCAAGATTTTGCATCATTAACTGCTGTTTCTGCCGCATATAATGCTTGCTGATATTCATCTCTTTTTTCGTTCTCATTAAAATCACCTGAAACAACTGTTATTAGCGTTACTCCCATAATCGACATAACCACCAACAATAGAATGGCAAGAACAAGTGCAAATCCTCTTTGATTGTTATTTTTTCTTTTTACAAAATTTTTCATTTTAATTTTTGTATATTTCTTGGGTAAATTAGAACACTTGCCATGTCTCTAAAGTATTTATCGTTTGTGGAGACTGTTCTTTCTTCTACTTGAAAAGTTTGTGACTGATTTACACTATAGATTTCACCATTATTAACTGTATTATAAAGTACTGAAACTCTTAAATAATTTGCCTGATTTGCAAGCGATGAGTCCAATGCTGTGCCTGAGGAGTCAAAAGCTGCAATTTTAAAAGCCTCTAGTCCTTGAGTTGTTATAGGTTGATAGTCATAAAATCCCGTTAGAGCATAAGTATAGTCACTATCATTCAAACAATCTGCTGTTAGACATTTTGATAATCTTCTTTTTAAAAATCCATCATTACTTTGAGCATAAGAAACTCTAACTCTAGTATTTCTATCTTGATCATAAATAACTTCCAAAACATCGTTTAATCCAGAGGCGTAATAACCAGGAGTAGAGTTTCCATTAAAGTAAGTATTTTTTCTAATAATTATTTTATTATTTATTGTTGAAAAAGGAGCAAAACTAATACCGCTTTGAATAGGCACTGTTGAAGTATAGCCTGCTAAACGAACATCTTTAGTAACTAATGTTAAAGTATTCCTTAAATCCTTACTAACTTGAACCTTTGCAATAACACTAAGATAGGTCTTAGAAAAAATAGTAAAAGAAAAATACATGATAGCAACCATCATGCTACCAACAATCATGGCAACTAAAACTTCAATTAAAGTCAAACCCTCATTATTTTTAAAAAAATTATTCAATTTTTGAAAATCCTAAGTATTTTTTTTGTTGCCCACCACCAACTGTAAAATTAATTGTCGCATTTATATTGCTATTAATTGTTGCAACTTTCTTATCGCCAACTAAACATCTTGTTGTTTTAGTATTGGTGTCTAAAACTTTTGTAAAAGTATCTAGCCAAATTTTTTGCAATCCATTACTAGATGTCTGAACATTACAATCATTTATATTTAATGCGTACGTGGATAGCGCACCTTGATTTACAACCAAAGTCTCCATCATCATTTCTGATAAAAAATTTACTTTATTTCTCTGCAAGGTAACTTCGGCAGTTCTAACGGCATAAACAGATAACTGCAGAACAGAGACTAATCCAATTCCAACAATAACAATTGAAACTAATGCCTCTATTAAGGTTATTCCTTTAGAATTTTGTCCAATAACCATTCGCATAAGAATATCTCATTAGTTCCGGCCTTGCTGTTCTTTGAATAATTAAGTCGTAGTATGGGTCATTTGTGCTAACTTGTTGACAAGTAGTGCTGCTGTTTTTGTCTTTATGACAAAATTTTACATCTCCTGCATAATTTGCAGTAAAATTTTTTGAAAAACAAAAGTTAGCCGTGGCTACATTCATCTTAATATTTGAAAATGTCGCATACAGCTCCTGCGCAGAACCAGAGCTATAAGTGTCGGTTCCATCCCATTCAGCATCAGTGCTATTACAAGTTTGATAAGCTCTATACTTATCTGGGCCTCTGTATCTAATTTTTACGATCAAACCATTACCACTATTATTATCAAAGAATATTCCTCCCATTTCATAAAGATTACTTCCTAAATTATTAGCAATCGTTTTCACCATATCCATCATGGTAGACATGTTTTTTTCCATTTCTCTTTTTACAAGCCACTCTCTAACATTTGGTACCGCAACCAAAGAAACTATCCCTAGAAGTGCTATCACTACTAACAACTCTAATAATGAAAAACCTTTAGAACTATTCAACCGCACCTGAAATTGCTCCGCTTTGAGTTAAAACTTCAATAGATTTTTCCATAGTAATCATTCCATCTTTTTGTGAAGTTTGCATTACACTTGGAATTTGATGAACCTTAGCTTCTCGAATTAAATTTTTAATTGGCGGAGTGCAAGTTAAAATTTCAAATGCAGCAACACGACCTGAACCATCTCTTTTTTTAATTAACTTTTGCGTGACAATCATTTTTAAAGATTCTGCAATCTGCGCTCTGATTTGTCCTTGTTGACCGGGTGGAAACACATCAATAAGTCTATTAATAGTATTTGGAGCGCCACTCGTGTGCAACGTTCCAAGAACTAAATGCCCTGTTTCTGCAGCAGTGAGTGCCATAGAGATTGTTTCTAAATCTCTCATCTCACCGACTAAAATTACATCTGGGTCCTCTCGTAATGCGCTTTTTAAAGCACGCGAAAATGATGATGTCTGTTTACCAACTTCGCGCTGTGAAATAATTGATTTTTTATCATGGTGAATAAATTCGACTGGATCTTCGATAGTGATAATATTTTTAGAACGAAGTTCATTTATTTTTCCAACTATAGCAGCAAGGGTTGTTGATTTTCCAGACCCTGTTGGACCGGTAACGAGTACTAATCCTTTATGTGCTTCAACAATCTCGTACATTACTACAGGTAAATTTAATTCCTCCATAGTTGGAATTTTTGTTACAATTCTTCTTAAGACTGCTGCAGTACCATTTAAAGTTTTAAAAAAATTGGCTCTAAATCTAAAATCTGCAAGATTAATTGCACAATCTAATTCATTATTTTTTTCAAAATTAGTAACTTCCTCTGGTGTGCAGTTTTTTTTTAATAATTCTTCTAAATCACTCTTTTTAATTAATGAGTTTGCGTCTTGAAAAATTTCACCTAATACACGGTAAGCAATATTAGATCCTTCTCTTAGATGAAAGTCAGATATTTTAAGATTATTCTTAGCTAATTCGCTTATTTTATT
>Ga0214921_10011878_pt1 | contig 10501 bp, 14 predicted proteins | sample LL1505_MetaG_FD_177992 | JGI IMG/M metagenome (GOLD analysis project Ga0214921, IMG submission 177992) | Freshwater microbial communities from Lake Lanier, Atlanta, Georgia, United States - LL-1505 | ecosystem: Environmental > Aquatic > Freshwater > Lake | place: USA: Georgia | collected...
AGATCAAATGGAATTGCTAAACAAATATTGAATGAACTAGTTCGGCGCGCAGAACAAAAAAACTGTTACAAGGTTATATTAGACTGCAAACCAGATTTGGTACAGTTTTATGAAAAAAATGGATTTACCGTGTCATATAACAAGGACTATCTGGATTCCAAAAATCACTGCCCTGACATCCTTCGCCTCCTCTCATATGTCTACGATGTTTGCGATGTTTACGCGTTTTTTTATCTCTTGTGCGCATCCTGTGCGAACGTTTTCTGTATCTACGAGTTGCCATTTTATATATATACTAAATATATTATTTTTATATATACTAAATATATAAACCAACAATTTTAAAAAAAATAATGAAATATAATATAAATTTATTTAAGCGCCGTCTTGTGGCTCCATATAACAATTACCATGTGGATTATTAGGATACATAACCTAGTGGCAGGCAGAAAGTACCTAAACCAAGTACCTAAACCAACAATTTTAAAAATAATGAAACATACGAACATACTATAATTTTATTTAACTGCATCTATGATAATAAAATTATTTGAATGAAAATAATTTTATTTTTACTAAATAACTTCTAGGTACTTTCTGCCTGACACTAACATAACCGCCTCCTCTCATATGTCTACGATGTTTGCGATGTTTACGCGTTTTTTTATCTCTTGTGCGCATCTTGTGTGAACGTTTTCTATATCTACGAGTTGCCATTTTATATATACTAAAAATATTATTATTTTTTCTAAATATACCAAACTAAATATTTCATTACTCAAACGATTTTAGTCATTTTTCTTCTTGAATCCTTCTCTCATATCTTGTATTTGGCGTAATGTAAAAGGACATCCGTCTTGAAACCCATTAAACAACGCAGAGTCAAACATATCCTTGTCCCCAATATTATCTAGTTTAACATATTCTAAATATGTATTCATTGCCGCATTTGGGTCGTCTATCCAAGTATTCTCTCCGTGAATAATGCCCGAATGAAACCCGCGTCCACGACCACACACTCTTTTTCGTTTGTCACTCTCATCATTTGATTTTAAATGTAAAACAGGATAATATTCCATTTCTTGTGTTACTGGATTGTAAACAATTTTTTGTTTTTGTTGCGATGTTTCTATATCTGTATCATAAGTGTCAAAATCAAAATGTTCGTATATATTAGCGCACATTACACAATAACCGACAAACACGCCATTCCAAAATCCGTTTTTTATACAATCTTTACATTCTTTCGGTCCCGTTCCAGGATAATGATTTATGGCCCATTCTTCTGGAAAGCATTTTGCATACAATTCCTCATCATATGAATAGTATGTTGGGTGAGGATATACTTGTTTTACATCATCATACATCAAAGCCATTTTTAATACAATAAATTCGTTTGGATATTAACTTGTTTATTGTATATTTTTTATATAATAAACACAATTCAATTTTAATGGACGAAACGAGTAAACTCATTCTCTCTTCTTTTGGGATTCAAATAAGTGAAAAAGGAACCGTCATTGAAGACCAATTAATACCGCGAGAGACGTTTTTAAGCGATGTGAAATACAATGAAATTAAAAAACGTATACCCGAATTGAAAAATGTATTGAGTTCTTCTTCTCTCACAAGTCTTCATAAAGAGGCGGAAAAACAACAAAAGTATCCACCATTGAATCTAGTGAGACAAATATTAAATGCCTATTCATATGATATGAAACCTATCCGCAAATGTGATGGATATACCAAAACTGGAACAAAGAAATTTAGACGTTTTTTTCTTATTACAAAACGAATTGTGTTTGACATTGGCTATTTATCAACATCCCCGCCATTATCACTAGAAGAACAGCTATCTGAATCATAGGTTTTTGTTTCTTGAAGAAACGGTTGATATTGAATAGGAATGGGAATCGGTATAAAATATTTATTGTTGCTCTCGTCAATTTGTGTCACTTCCCAATCATCTATTTCTTCTACTTCTTTTTCAAATGTAACTGCATTTTTTTCACATGGTTGTCTAATATTGATTTCTTCTATGTTTAGAGATGTTTTAAATTTGTCGTTATAATAATAAATTACATACAATAAACACAACGGATTTATATTCAAAATAATTAGGGAAGGAACACCTAACCACAACATGTAGTATTGTAAAAAAATAAAAATAGCAATTCGGTATTCATAATAATCTTTTGCGGAGTACATTAAATACATAATTATATGTATGTCTTTAAATTGTTTTAATTTAGTGGTAATTATTTCATTCGTTGTTTTTTCAATTTTTACTAAATCACATACATATCTACCACAATACATTTCTGCTTAAATTATTTGCAGAATATTTATTGTCTTTCCAGTCACCGCGCATTTTTGAAGTTCTCGTCAAATAATTTTTTCGTCTGTTTCGGTCCTTGTGTCGCGTAAAATCTTCATACCCGATTTGTCCGAACTGAGTCCATTTTCCTGTTTTCGGGTTACAAACGCGATACTTTTTATGAGGATTGGTTGCAGGATAAAGATTCGCATGTTTCCCTAAATATTTATGTGCCATTTTTTGCGCCACACGGGGACTAGAATAACGAAGAATTTTAGAAGTGAACTTTCTGGCGGATAAAGGAGGCAGTTTACATCTATTTTTCTGTGTTTTTTTCATATGATGCAATATATATTTACATTACAAAAAAATTGAAACGTAAATATATGTGTAGATTTTATGCATCAAACAAATCAATTAATAAACGAATTAATAATGTCAACAACAACATCAATGATTGAACCTCCTCCTGCATTCGACATCAATGACTTCTTCTATAATAGAAGACAAACAATGTCTGCAATAAAGGATCATCCTACTCTATTATTTGTGAGACCTATTCCCAAAAATATGAATATAGATCATTTATACGACGTGTTTTCCGTATATGGTATAGTTGACGATATCACAATACGTTCAGGGAAATATGGATATTGTGACTATGCAACAGTATACATGCGTGACTGGTTTTATTTATATGCGAATACTAGGAAAAATATATGTGATGGTAATGTGTGTACCATCAGATATGGAAGTCATCCTGCGGCGGTTTTGCACATCGCATTATATTGTCCTAACCCTAAACGACACGAACATCCACAAGAGATTTCCGAAAATACGATTTCTTCTGCATCTGTTCCCGAATATTCATCGACGGAGGAGGGTTCTTCTTTACCACCAGAGAAAAAATATAACCAGCAACGACGAATTGTGTTAGATTATCAAGGAGGTATTGGTATGGTTCCACCTAAACAAAAAAAGAAAAGAATTAATTGGCCTCCTGCAACAATACACGAAAATAAATAAAATAAATAAAATAAATAAAATATCAATATCAATAAAAATATGTTGCTATTTATTGTATTAATCAAAAAAATTTCATACGAAAAAAGGAGTGTGCCTTTTTTTGTTGCGGTTGAAATTTTTGTTGAAGTTTTGCAAGTACAGGTCTAGACATAAAAGGTGATAATTTTGGTCCACTGTTTATTTTGTAATAACAAAAATCCATTGCTAAATTGGGGTCGGTCAAATATTTATATGGAAAATAACAATATCCTTTTTTCCCCCACCCTGTCCCCCACGAGTTGACTACGGTAAAAAGCTGAGTTGTATCATTGTATCCTACCAATACTAAACAATGACCTCCCAGTAATGTTTCGGTTGTTGTATTTGGCATTGGAATCATACCAGTTGATGCTACTTGGGTTGTCATGAAACTATCATAAACGCATATACCAAATATAATAGGTGAATAATTTGTGACAAGCGCTTGTTTTATACTTTGCAAATCTTGATTGACAAAATAATAGGCAAATGAATTGAGTGTATTACAACCTTTCAATGCAGATAAAGAAGGCATCACTGAATAATTTGATTCAACATAAGGCCATGCTGTTTCTTGACAAACGCCGTATTTTTTAATCGCGGAACACGCGTCTATTACATTCAGTCCAGAATCATCCGATAACGGTACATCAGTCAAAATTCTGGCTAATGCGTACAAACACAAACGAGATGGTTTCAATGTTTTTATCGTGGAATTTATTGTAAATGCCGCTGCATTACAAACACAAGTTCCCACTGAGCCTTGATCTAATACATTGTTTGATAATTTAGTCGCAGGAACAGAATAAGATGCGGGAATATTTATTTTGGCACACACAATCGACTTTTGTGGATTTTTCAATAGAATATTATCTTGCAGTTGAGTTTGAGATGAAATATATACATAATTTCTCTCATCCGGTGGTTGTTGTTTGTAAGATAATTTGTATTTCATTTATATATATAATTCAGAAAATAAAAATTATCTTTGTATATTAGTATGGAAATAATACACAAACGATTTTTATTATTTCTCATAGGATGCATTGGAACTAGACTATTATTTGTATACGCCGCAAAAAATGTTAACTCACAACTGTTGAAATACATGGGTTATTTAGCATTGATTCCTGCTTTCGGATTTCTTTTTATTTTTTTAACGGGTGCAAGACAAACAGGCGCGGAAGTGTTTGGCGATAAGATTTGGTGGAATAATTTGAGACCTATTCATGGTTTGCTGTATTTATTATTTGCGTACAATGCAATAAACGGAAATAGAAATGCATGGATATATTTACTCGTTGATGTTCTACTTGGACTGACAAGTTTTATAATTTATCACACGTTTTTACGCAAATGAGCTAACAGAAGGTGGAACTTGTTGGGTTACATGGGGACACAACCACATATTAGATGAGTTCATTCTCTCCAAATCCTTTATCAATAACAGTACATTTTGCAATGTTTCGAATGATTTTGCTAAAATCCTTCTGTTCCTGTTCTTCGTCAATCGGACCCATAGACTCATACATGATTTTGCAGTATTTATCGTTTAGTTTGTTCTCTCCATCAGTGCATCCAGGATGAGCGTTTTTCCAGTCAGTAATCTTGTTAATATTATTATTCGTAATAATCTTAATGGCCTTTTGCAGGAGAGAAATCTCCTTCTCCCATTTATTATTGTTTTTGATATGAACGATTTCTCTCTTCAAGTCCGTACAATGGACGGGGCGTTTGCAAACATCTAGTGCTTTCAATCCTCGCATGAATATACGAGATATTCCTTCGGCATATCCAAGTTCTCCTACATTTTCCAGGTCACTCATTTGTATTTGGAGAGAATTGACAAAATCGGTAATATTCATTGCATCTTTACAAGTCTCATTCAAGAAGAAATTTAAATTGAAACGTTGCTTGTTATTATTTATTTGTGTATTATTGTTTATTTGAGTATTATTGACAAGTTGTTGTTGTGTTGACATCATTTCCATCATACTTTTATTCTGGTCCAACAACATTTGTTTGAATTCCTTGTTTTCTTGAAGTAAAAAAGATACCAATTCGGTTGGCTCCATAGTAGGTTTCACTTTTGTTGAGCTTGTATTATTTTCCGCACCTGTATTTTGTGGCGTTCCGCATTGTTTCTTATGCACCCATATACCGTTTCGGGACATTAAAATCTTGTTGCACTTTTCGCACGTATATGGTGTGCTGGCTACTTTTTTGTCCCAAAGCGTCACATTTGTATGCTTCCGTGTCAATAAATGTTTGTCGTAATTACTTTTTTTAGACGTTGTATAGTCACACAAAGAACAGTGAAAAAGCGAGCTACTTTTTGCGTCACAAAAATGTCCCAAAGTAGCCATATATTATGGGACAAAAAAGTAGCTCCGAAAAAAACGAAAAAAAAGTTCAGTAACAAATTTTTAAACATAAAAAAATCGTTCAAAGCATTATGGTAAGACGTGATTTTTTTTCGTTTTTTTGGCCTAAATCCGATGGCCGATTCAAAAATGGACATTTTAAAATGTCCATTTTTCAAAACCTGAAAAAACTTTTGGAACATATTTTTGATTTTTTTGGGCCGGGGGCCTAAAATATCCTAAATTTCCCCCTTTACCAAAGAAAAAAATGACGATGAAAAAACGCACACCAGAGAGAAAACCCAGAAAACCGCCTAAATTCCCCCTATGGCAAAAGAAAAAAAAATTTTGTGGGGGTTTTTCTTTAAGTTCTTTTGGGCTTAAATAAATAACGCAAAATATAACTTAAAGGTGCCTCACGGGACTTCTCTCATTGTAATAATGGACTGTAATTGTAAAAAGTAAAGGAATATAACTTAAAATCATACATGTATAATATTATATGATTTCAAATAGTATTGTAAAAATAATAATTGCTTCTTTGATGTTTTCTACCCAAAGTCGTATTTTGTATAATAATGTTGCTTTATTTTCAACAAAATCTCTCAAACGCGGACTTTATATGCGTAAAGAAAAGGTGGGTCTTCAAAAAGAGTTTTCTATAAAATATGCGCCTAAAAGCGATAATCAGAAAAAATATGTGAACGCACTTATTAATAAAAACTCAACCGTAGTGGTTGTTACTGGGCCTGCGGGAACTGGTAAAACTCTTTTTGCTTGCAACCAAGCAATTCAAGAGTTGCGTGAAGGAAACATCAATAAAATTGTTATTACACGTCCTATTATTACAGTTGAAGAAGAATTGGGGTTTTTGCCTGGGAATATAAACAAAAAAATGGATCCCTTTATTAGACCACTCTTTGATATTTTTTTAGAATGGTATTCACAGAGAGATTTGGATATGATGCTTCAAAATGGTATTATTGAAATAAGTCCGCTTGCCTACATGCGCGGAAGAACATTTAAAAAATGTTTTATTATTGCAGATGAAATGCAGAATAGTTCACCAAATCAAATGCTAATGCTTGCTACACGTATTGGTGGTGGAAGCAAAATGGTTATCACTGGTGATTTGAAACAAACGGATAGAACAATAGAAAAAAGCGGATTGGTTGATTTTCTCTCTCGCTTCAAAAATTATTGTTCTTCTAAGAAAAATGAAAGTGACAGTGATAAATTGATTGAATTAGTTGAGTTAGATAATGTCGACATAGAGAGAAGTCCATCTGTTTCTAAAATACTGGAAATATATGATTTTGGAAAAAAAACCCTGTTTTTTCAAAAAACATATTCATATGATTTGAATGTTAATGTGACTAAATATAATGATTTTTATGCGAGAAATGATGATGCCGCAATGATTCCTGCTAGTCATATGTCTAAATGAAAATTAATTTAACTGTATAAAAATAATATAAAGAAATAATTACTACAACACTAAATGAAGAAAATAAGTATTAGTTTGGGTTATAATTGTGACCCGCGAATAAATATTAAGAATACTTTAATGAGTAAAAAGGATGGGTATAAAACTTGTCCGTTTGATTTATGCATTACTCCTTTTCATTCATTGTGCGAATGTATTGAAACTGATTTCCGTTATTTTTTAGATGATTTGAGATTGATTCCTGGTGGAAATGCTGATGGAGATAGGACTAACTGCGGAGAAGGAAAACAAAATATAACAAATCATTATAATATGATTTTTAACCACGAAGGTTCTACACATTCTCACCTGTTTAATGAAGGAAAAAACGATGACTTGTTTTATATAAGAAACGACTTTGAAGAGTTCAAAAAACGATACAGTAAAAGAATAGAAAACTATAATAAATACATAAGTGAATGTGACGACATTACATTTCTTTATAAAAAAGACCCTTATGATGATGATGCTAGTTTTGACTATGAAAAGTTATTTACTTTGTTAAAGAAGAAATATAACAATAAAAATATTATTCTTAATGTGATGTGATATAAACATAAATATCATTTACCAATTGGAAATGTTATTTATTTCATGTTTATGCCAATGACCTGGTACACATTGAGTAAAAGAGACGATTGACAAAGTATGCTATGAAAATATTGAATAATACTAAAACACCGCGGAAAACTGTTGCAAAATCAAGTTTTTTGTAGTTTGTTAGTGAAAAATAAATATCGAATAGAAATACTGCAACTAGTGTAATAAAAAAGAATACTGATAGTGCATAAAAGTATACGCACGCATTTTTGGATAAAGGTCCAAAATATGCTGACATGTGAGACATTTTTTACTTTTATATAATATTTTGAGAAAAAAAACTAAATTAAGAAAATAATAGTTTATCCAATGTTGTTTTTACACAAAATATTCGGTGTAAAATTATTCCTGCAATAAATAATGACAACAATACCTTCCAATAACATATTTTTGTCAATAAAGATATAATCCATGCACCTATGATTGTCATTACAATATCTGCTGCTGCAAATCCAAATATGCGATATTTATGTATTCCTTCATTGGGAACTCCTAACGCATTTTTATACTGACATAACATTTTAAACTTTCAAGGGTGTATTTATATTTTATGTGGAGAGAAAAAAGAAACAAGTAAACAATGAATCAAATACGAAACCACATAAACTAAATAACATCAAGGTATATTCTATTATACTTTTATTTTCAATATTGTAAAAGTATACAAATAATAATGCGAAGAATGGAATTGCAAATACATCTGCAATGTGACTTGATTTTTTTATATTTAAATTCATTTATATATAGTTTTATTTATTTTATTTCATCCATTTATAACTTTTTTTGCACTCTCTAAACGTATTGTTAGTTCCGTTAATGACTCTGTATATGACTTTACTTTTAATAGTTTTTCTAGTTCGCCATTAACAAGTTTTTTTGTAGTTTCATCTAAATTATCAAATGGTTTTCCATCACGCGCATCTTCCAAGTCTTTTTGTAATTTTAGTCCCCATTTAGAAATACCTAATAAATAATTTCTTTTCGATTTTTTTGTTTCGTCCGTGTCGTCAGATTTGTCGATTTCATCACTCTGCAATTTAATCTGTGCGAATGTTTGTGCTATACATACTTCAAGTGTTCTTAAATATAATGCTGTTGATAATGATTCTTCATTTAGAATTGAACCTGAATTATCGTCATCGTCAATAGATTCTTCGCTGAGAACTGAAATGTCGTCGTCATTTTCAACAAGTTTTTTATGCGACAACCACATTTTTTTCAGCTTTTTTATTTCGCCTTTACTAAGTTCATTTCCTAACGCATCATGCGTAGGAATACCGTCTGTATCGAATCTAGAATATAAATGAGTTTCTCTTCGAAACAGATTTTCAGGTGATACACTCATCATCCTCATTCTCTCGATTGCAGAATTGGTTGCGATAGTAGTTGAAGTAGCGGATGCCATTGTTTTGGTTGATTGTTTTGGTGTAGTTGTAGTTGATTTTTGTACGGTTTTATTGTTTCAATTTTTTTTTAAATTATTTACGGGGATTTTTTACTTTACTTTTATACCAATTTTCTAAAATAACCATTATATCTTTTTTTTCATCACTACTAAGAGGGTTTTCGTTGTATTGAATGTCAAGTAAATCACTTATCTCCTTGTCAATATCTTCTTCTGTAATACGTGGGTTTATTTCTTTTTCTTTCATAAGTTGTTCATAAAAATATGCAACTTCTGCATCATATTCTTTGTCGGTAGGGGGTCTTACTGGACCTCTAAGTAATTGTCTTAGATGTTCTCTTTCATCCCATTCTCTATTTTTCATATCTCTACGATCCATACCCCCCTTTGTTTTCTTTCTGTTCTTTTTTGTTCTTTTTTGTTTTTGTACCTTACGTAGTTTCGTTTTGGTTTTTCGCAGTTTTCGCTTACTTAATCCACCTGCTTGATTTGGTGGTGGTATTTGTATTTCACTCATCATTGTTTGTAATAGCGGCTCGTTCAAATCATAAACCTGTCGTAAATAAGGGAAACTTCTCTGTAATAAAGGTTTCAAATAATTATCAAAAAAATTGACACTATTAATTCTTGTTGCGAGTGCTCGTGCACGATCTTGTTGTAGTGACTGTAAAATTTGAGGTGAGGAATGTTCGGATTGAATAAAATTATCAATACTAGCAATCACTTCATTCACGTATATATTATGTTCTTCTATTCTATTTACAAGATTAGGATTTGTCTCTACAATACTCGTTTTCCAATATTTATCCCAGAAAATCAAATCCAAATAAAAAATCACAAGAAATGACTTTTTTTCTTCTTCGTTATTCGGTTTCATAAATTCAGTGTTTATTCTGTGAATTTTTGGCATTAAATCTGGTTCTATTTTTTCATCAATAATTTTGCGTATGATACTATTTCTCGTCTCTGTCAATCCCTGAGAATCGAATGCTAGCCCCCTGATTCTCGAATTGAAATTCAAGTCGGGTCTTAGATTTCTTTGTTCTTCATTATCATCATCATCACCTTGTTGGGGTGTTCCAGGTGGCTGCTGCATAATTTATAAATCAATTGTATTGTATAATATACAAATAAAAAAAATCAAAGACAACAACTACTACACCAATATGAATTCAAATCTTCTTCTATTTTTTCTTTCAGGAATATGGTAATATGTGACTTGTCTGCGTCATTTATATATTCCAATTCATCCAAAAATCCGCGGCGATATACATTTACAGCATTAC
>Ga0214921_10011879_pt1 | contig 10501 bp, 8 predicted proteins | sample LL1505_MetaG_FD_177992 | JGI IMG/M metagenome (GOLD analysis project Ga0214921, IMG submission 177992) | Freshwater microbial communities from Lake Lanier, Atlanta, Georgia, United States - LL-1505 | ecosystem: Environmental > Aquatic > Freshwater > Lake | place: USA: Georgia | collected 2015-05-28
CTGGGTTTTGGCAGTTTACACTCGAAAGATTCATGGCGATTGAACAATTTCATTCACTATATCCGGAATTAAGAATTTTTCATATTGAATCAGACATTTTATTGTTGCCGGGTTTTCCATTTGAACAATTTGCAAAATTAGAAAAATTGGCTTGGCAACGAGTTGATGACATTCGTGATGTGGCTTCAATATTTTTTACCCCTGGCCACCAGGAAACCAAATGGTTTTTGTCAGAACTCCTTAGGTTGTTAAAAAATCAGAACGCACTAACGGACATGACTGCCTTGAATCAAATAAGGTCGGGTAATCCAAACATCGTGCAAGTTCTACCCTCTTACTCAACCGCACTAAGCCCATACCTCTATTGGAATGAAAAAGAAGATTATTTTTTGGCTTCAAGTCTGAGTGACAATCAAAATGACTTTAATGGAATATTTGACCCTGCAGCTTACGGCATGTGGCTATCAGGATCCGACCCAAGAAATTATCACGGACTTCAAATCTTATTTGATACCGATGAGATTGTGCAAGGAGGAACCTATATTGATCCCTCGAAATATCAATACATTCTCTCTATCTCCAACGAGCTTTTTTGTATGAACAAACAACAGTTAGTTCGGATCTGGAGCCTGCATGTTCACTCGAAGGATCTGCGACTCCTTGGAGATGGCTGGAATCAGCGACTGAGGGAAGTCGTGGAGCTCTCTTCAAAAAATCGGGTCTACTCTGAGTTTCATCTGGATGTGTTGGTGAAATTGGCTATTTCGAATATCAAGAGTAGAACTTTTATTAGTTGGATATTGCATATTCGAAAACTTAAACCAATATTGAGGGTAATTCTTAGGGTTAGAAGTAGAATACGGGCCTGGGCGTAAAAGCCACTTCTCACAATCTAACGCTCGAAGTCCAAGGGGACAGAAAATATGCGAATTCTAGTAACTGGCGCAGCTGGATTTGTCGGATCTCACCTTTCGCGAAGACTGATTTCGTTAGGTCACGAAGTCCTGGGTGTTGATAATTTTTATACAGGTAGTCGTACAAATGTTACTGATTTATTGAGCAACTCCAGATTTGAACTTCTAAGACATGACGTAACAATGCCACTCTACGTAGAAGTTGACGCAATCATGAATCTTGCTTGTCCAGCATCGCCCGTCCACTATCAACGCCACCCCGTTCAGACTAGTAAGACTAGTATTATGGGGGCAATCAACATGTTGGGATTGGCCAAGAGATTGAGTATTCCCATTCTTCAAGCTTCAACTAGCGAAGTTTATGGAGATCCTACGATTAGCCCTCAAACCGAGTCTTACTGGGGCAACGTAAATCCAATTGGGATAAGGTCTTGTTACGATGAGGGTAAACGAGTCGCCGAAACGCTGTTCTTCGACTATCACCGCCAGTATCAAACTAAAATACAGGTGGTGAGAATTTTTAATACTTACGGGCCATCTATGAACTTGGAAGACGGAAGAGTTGTGAGCAACTTTATCTACCAAGCACTTCAGAATCAGGATTTAACTGTTTATGGAGATGGCCTGCAGACCAGATCTTTCTGTTACGTATCAGATTTAGTAGAGGGACTCATTAAATTCACTGAATCAGAAACGCCCGCAACTGGTCCTATCAATCTTGGAAATCCGAGAGAATTTACAATGTTGGCCCTTGCGGAAAAAGTAATTTCCATTACAGGTTCAAAATCCAAAATAATCCACCAGGATCTACCTCAGGATGATCCTAAACAGAGAAAACCAGATATTTCTCTGGCAAACCAAGTTCTGAGTTGGAGTCCTAGAGTTGAATTAGAAGAAGGATTAACTCTGACAGTTTCTGACTTTAAGCAACGGATGCAATCGTTAGACCTAATCTAATAGAAATTTGACTAGGAACATGAAGAGTCGTCCGAGGCTAGACTTGAGTGCCATTATTCCGATTGGTAATTTGGAAAATGATCTCGAAAACATTTTGGAGACAGCAAGAGCCTGTCTCGAATATGGCGTGGAAACAATTCTCGTGCTGGATAATCAGTCTCAAGATATAACTTGTCTACTTGAAACTCAGATTAACTATCTTGAATCTGATCACCTAATTATCACCAAAGGTGAGTGGGGAAATCCTGGTGCACCGAGAAACGCCGGGTTAGCCTTAGCATCGAGAAGTTTTGTAACTTTTTGGGATAGCGATGACACCCCAAATCTAGATGGGATTTGTGCATCCCTGTTGGAGCTATCCAACTGTGAGTTTGATGCGATTCTCGGTAAATTCTGGATTAGGGATGGAAGTCAACTGCACTATGAAAATATATTTGAAAACAAGAATCCAGCAAAAAGTATGAATCAACGAATAGTTTCAAATCCTGGGCTTTGGAGATTCATATTCAATAGAAACTTCATCCAGAATATATCTTTCCCCCATTCATCCTCGGCAGAAGATCAACTATTTCTGCAACGTTTTTTGGCAGAATCACCAAATATTGAGATCAGTCTTCATTACTTCTATACATATGTGCAGGGAGGAAATGCACAGCTTACAAGGTCTCCAAGAGTCGCAGAGCAAACCCTGCAAGTTACTCAACTTGGATTAAATCTTCTTGCACAATCTGACCAAGAGTTCCGAGACCTAAATGACAGTCTCGCATTTAAGCAAATAGTGACCATTCTCAAATATGGAACACCACGGCAAATCTTGGATGGGGTTTCACTTCTTCGATTATTCCTACGGATTGTTGGATTCCACCGAACTGGTAATGCAATTGTAAATTTTGTGTTGGCTAAACTAAAAAATCTTTTGACTCAAAAAACCAAGGTAAAAGTGTTATTGATGGGAGGATTAGGCAATCAGCTATTTCAGTTAGCCTATGGACTTCACTTAAGAAGGGTCACTGGTGCCAACGTGCAACTCTTGGATTTAGCCAGAAATATTCGGAGAACAAAAGAAGGCATGCCGGAGATTATGCTTTATAAAAACATTCTAGGAGTTGAAACAATTCGTCCTAGCCGTTTTACGAAGTTACTTGATCGCGCCTTCGGGTTGACTTTGAGATTGAACCTAAACCCGAAATACGCAAAAAATCTGCAAGCGACGATTGCGAGACTCGGCCTGTCATTTTTGTCTAGTCTCCGTTGGAAAACTGTTGTACGAATATTTGCATCCGGGGATCTAGGTTTCACTAATTGGCTGCCCGAGAAATCAAACTATATAGCAATTGGATACTTTCAATCCCATGAGTACTTGAAGAATTCGCAGACGTTATTGGAGTTAAGGCAGCTCAAGCCAAAAAATATTGATACAGAAGTCGAAAAGTACAAACGACTTTCTGAAGTGGAGCAACCCCTTTTGGTTCACATTCGCCTAGGTGACTACAGAAACGAATCAAGTTTTGGGATTTTGCCACCCGCTTACTATCAAGAAGCAATACAAACACAAATGGAACAAGGAATTTATAAATCAATTTGGGTTTTTTCAGATGAAAATCCTGAATTGGCTTCTTACATTCCTTCTAAGTACCAGAATGCTGTTAGGAATATAGAATCGGTTGGGAACAATTCAGTTTCACTATTGGAAGTTATGAGACTGTGTCATGGATTTGTGGTGGCTAATTCAACACTAAGTTGGTGGGCAGCCTCCCTTGCCCATTGCGAAAATCCAGTGGTCTTGTATCCAGAACCATGGTTTTCTTCACTGCCTACTCCTAACGGATTAATACCTCCCAATTGGATCCCAATTCTTCGAAGTTAGTTGCCTTCCAGCACTCGAATTAATCAAAAAAGTAACGATCGTCGAATACTATGAGGGTCATGTCCCAGGGAACTAAGTGGCTTATCCTTGGTGGATCAGGGCAACTCGGGCAAGCACTCCAAGAAGAAATCACTCTTCAGGAGTTAGATTTCGAGGTATATGCTCCAAAAAATTTCAACATTGTTGATCATCGGAAAATTTCTGAACTCATTCATGATTTTCGTCCTCACTATGTAGTGAACTGTGCAGCTTGGACGGATGTCCGAAACGCTGAATATCAAGAGGAGGATGCAAATCAAGTTAACGGATGGTCAGTTCAAAATATTGGAATAGCCGCACAAGAATGCAAATCAACCCTTTTCCATTTTTCTACGGATTATGTCTTTTCGGGAGAGAGCAAAAACCTATATACAGAAGAAGAACTCCCAGATCCCGTAAATGCTTATGGACGCTCAAAAGCTCTGGGCGAAAATCTACTCGGCGACCTGGGAATCGAAAAATATTACGTTCTGAGAACGGCTTGGTTGTATGGAAAACACCGCTCAAATTTCATCAAATCAATTCTCTCCAAGCATTTGACGGGTCAGAATGCAATAGAAATTATCAACGATCAATTCGGTAATCCGACAAACGCTCGAGAACTTGCCAGAAGAGTAATTGAAATTTCTGAGAAAAATATTCCAAGCGGGATTTATCACGCGGTTAATACTGGCTCGACAAGTTGGTTTGATTTCGCAGAGCACGCATTCAAAGCACTAAGACTGAATCCCGAGACCTTGGTGGCAACTCAAACCCAAATCAATGAGACCCTGAAGAGACCAAAAAACTCTGCCTTGGATTCTAGAAAATGGACTTCCGTTGGAATGCCCTTCATGTGTTCATGGCAAGAAGCTTTAGAGTCGGCAATCCATGAGATATTCGAAGAGGTGAAAAAGGAGATTGCAATTGGATATTGAGGAGACAGAAATCAGAGGAGTTTGGATTACACGCTCTACTGTCTTTCGCGACGAACGAGGATTATTTCGGGAGTTGTCAAAATTTAGCGTAGCTGAAAACAGCACTGGCGAAAAATTCAAGGTTGCTCAAACAAATGCATCAAAGTCAAAATTGGGGGCATTGAGAGGAATGCATTTTAGTTTGAACCCAGAGGGACAGTGGAAATGGATAACTTGTCTGGCCGGTTCAGTTTATGATGTGGTCGTTGACGTAAGAGAGAGATCAGAAACTTTTTCCAAAAAAATTCAGATTGAATTATCTGAAGAAAACGAACTTGGGGTACTTATTCAGGGAAATCTAGCTCACGGCTTCCAAGCTCTGAAAGCCAATTCAATAGTTACGTATAATTTGAGTTCGGAATACAATCCCAGTATGGAATTTGAACTGAATCCATTAGACCCAGCACTTGGAATATCGTGGCCGATTAATGAAATGCTTATTGCTCGCAAAGATTTAAATGCTCCAAATCTTGAAACACTCAGGACTTCTGGGAAGCTTCCTCCAATGTAATTTAATTTATGTAAAGCGGGATTCGGATGACCACTACAATTCGACTACAAACCAACTAGAATCAATTAATTTGAAGCAATATGGGAGACAGGAGGCTCGTCCCGAATATGGAATTAGACGAATCTTCTTTTTTTGTTGGTGTCATGCATATGAACAGGGACCCTTGGCTTTCGATTGTTCGCGATGGTCAATCACTCTTTTGGGATTTGCAAAGGAATTCTGTATTCGAAGTCGTCTATTTCTATAGCAAAACTAACAAGTTTTATGCCCTTCTAAATCAATCAATTGAGAAGCTAAGGTGGGACAGCGGTAGAAAGGCTTCCTACGGAATTGCTTACGCATTGATGATCGGACTAGCGCCCTGGAAAAAGTCAATTCCTCGTTTGAGAAAATCAAGCCCCAAGGACAGCGGGTTGAAATTTCCCTCAGTGGCAGTGAAGGCACCAGAGATGATTTCTACGATTCGCTGGAAAAAAATCTCAATCTTAAAATATTTCTTAGAGTCAAGCAAAGCGGAATTTCTTATTATTACTAACTCGAGCTCAATATTAAATTTTCAACCACTAGAAAAATTTATTGCCTCAAATATAGATAAGTCTAAACCGCTTTATGCGGGACCGATTCATACCGGTTATGACGGAGATTTTGTCTCTGGTTCATTCACACTAATGAATAGAAAAAGCGCGGAAATACTTCTGGCTCATAGAAGCTCAATCCCGCTTCACGTGATGGATGATATTGGCTTTGGAACGGCGTTAAGCAAGCTTGGTATACTGCCATGTAATTACAATTCTCTTATTTTAAGTTCAGAGGCAGCGCTGGATGAAATTAGCGATGAAGAGATTATGTCTGCGGGTCATATCCGTTTGAAAGCCGGCACACTTCAAAATCGGACAGATGTTCAAATTGCACATAAACTACTTGAAAGAATGAGCAAATATGAGAATTAAGAATCTGCTTGCCAAAAACACCATCATACGATCGTTTCGCGTTTTAGATCCTAGTGAGAGACGCAAGCTCAAATTGGTTGCCATGGCTCAGACTGCACTCGGATTTCTCGATCTAATCGGCGTAGCACTGATTGGATTGATTGGTTCGATTACTGTGAGTGGTATTCAATCAAAAAATCAAAATGAGAACATTATTCAATTACTCACCAAATTAAGACTTTCCGAACTAACTTTTCAGCGCCAAGTTGCAATTATCGGCGGTGTTGCAGCCCTAATCCTAGTTGGACGAAGTCTACTAACAATGTTTATATCTAGGAAAATACTTTATTTCTTGAGTTACAAATCAGCAGCAATTTCTTCCAAGCTGATAGCAGAACTTTTATCAAGAAATATCACACAAGTAAAAAGAAGAAGCAGCCAAGAAACACTCTTTGCCGTAACAACTGGAGTGCAAGCCCTAATGTTGAATGTTGCTGGAACAGCAATAGGTGTCTTTGCCGACCTCTTTCTACTTGCCCTGATGTCTATCGGGCTTTTTGCCTTCGATCCAATAATGGCAGTATCTACTTTTCTCTTATTTGGATTAGTTGCTGCATTACTTTTCTCTCTCACCCAGAGGAGAGTGTCAAGAATGGGAGAGTTTGTATCGACTACATCGGTTGATAGCAATATTCGCATTCTGGAGGTAGTTAATGCGTTTAGAGAAATTTACGTACATAATTTGCAAGATTCTTATGCTGAAGAGATTTCAAACACGAGGTATCGCCTTGCTAATACGAATGCTGAGCTAGGGTTTATTCCTAGTATTTCAAAGTATGTTATTGAAATCACGATGGTAATAGGTGGGATTTTATTTTCCGCTGTCGAATTCTTGCTTCACGATTCTGACCGAGCAATATCGACGCTGGCGATTTTTCTGGCTTCAGCGAGTCGAATTGCGCCTGCAATTTTGCGACTACAGTCTGGATTCATCGCAATAAAATCCAATGCGGGAGTTGCAAAATTGACATTAGAAATGATTGACTATTTTTCTCCAATTAGAAATAGGACACTCAAAGCTGCTGAGTCTAACTTTGAACATAACAATTTCCAGCCCAGCTTGAGTGTCCATGATATTAACTTTACTTACTCGGAAAATCAAAATCCCACAATCAAAAATTTCGATCTACAAGTTCAACCAGGTGAGCAGGTTGCCTTTGTGGGAACTTCAGGTGCGGGTAAGTCGACTTTAATTGACCTTATACTTGGGTTGCGTGCCGCTGAGTCTGGTGAAATTCTATTAGGTGGCTTGAATCCGGGTGAAGCGATACGCAGATGGCCGGGCGCGATTTCATACGTCCCTCAGCAAGTACATATTTCAGACTCAACCATTTTGGCTAATGTGGCTTTTGGATACAGTGAGCCAAATTTAAATTTAGCATGGGAGGCTTTAGAGGCTGCCCAGCTATCAGATTTCGTTCGCAACCTTCGGGATGGCATAGAGTCACAAGTAGGTGAGAACGGCAATCTCTTGAGTGGTGGAGAAAGACAACGACTAGGGATTGCTCGTGCTCTTTACACGCGCCCAAAGTTTCTAATTTTAGATGAGGCTACAAGTAGCTTAGACGCGCAAACCGAAGTCGCAATTTCTTCTGCAATCCGAGAATTGCGAGGCAGAGTCACAGTTTTGTTGGTAGCACATAGACTTTCTTCGGTGAGAGATTCGGATCAAGTTGTTTACCTAAGAGATGGCAAACTCGTTTGTAGTGGAAGTTTTGAAAAAGTTAAGTCAGTTGTGCCAGATTTTGAACACCAGGCAAAGCTGATGGGTCTTTAAATCCTTACGGACCCATCAGTCTTTGATTCAAAGGCATTCGAAAAACTCTAAAAGTAAAGCGATCGAAAAAGTATGAATAAATTGGTAGGAATATATGCCTCTTTCTTATCTTAAAAACATTTTTCTCTAGATAGAGATTGTAATTTTTAGTCTTTGAGTCTTGAGCTCCAAAGTTAATTTCGAAATTGGTCGGCAAATCATAAATTGGTAAATTCAGACCTAAACTCCCAGAAGTCGTGTGGCTTGCACTCCCATCATCTCCAAAGTTACTTACTAAATTCACTGGTGGGATAGCGCACAACCAGTCTCGGCGAATGAATTCTGCGGCGAGAGGCGTATCCCAGGTATCAACCAACCCATCTAGAACGCGATTCGCTCCAACCGCCCAGTAATTATTCTTGGCCGATAAACATGCGGGAAACGCAAGGCTTTTCTTCTCGAGTAAGCACTTCCTCATCACTTTCCAGCGTTCTCTCCAAGTGCTCCAACCCCAAATCATCGGATAGTTAGACCAGAGAGTTGACGGTGTGGCAACACGCATGTCGCTTATTTCCGTGCCAGAAATCATGTAGATGTTTGGACTTTTTGAAAACTCACTTAGACAGATTCTGCTGAACTTAAAGTAACCGTCCGAAACCTGTAAATCATCTTCCAAGATATGTCCGCACTCTACGTGATCAAAAAACCAATCGATGGCAGAAATTACGCCAACCCCAACACCCACATTCTGCTCTCGCCTAAGCACCCTCAGAGTTAAACCTGAAATGTGTGCGAATGAATTTGCAACCTCAACTATTTGGTCCTGCCGAGATTTCAACCCCTCACTCTTTGGGCCATCAATGGCTACGTAGATATCAGTGACATTATTTGCGATACAAGACTCAATTAAACTTCGGACTCCATCTGGTCGGGCATAAGAAATGATTAGTACAGGATAAATTTCATGAGTAACCATCTATCTTCCTTGCCTAACAATTCTCAGAAATAATCGCTTACTTTGAGCACCAGCTTGCATAGCAAAGCCAGAAAATTCCTCCCAATTGGTGAGTACAAACCGAAATTCATTTATCGCAATAACCAAGTACCATTTTAATTTACCAACGACACTAGATGCACGGTAGAAACGATAGATGTTTTCCATTCGCAAAGAAGCAAGTTTAGAAACCGAGGAAGTCTTCAAGCGAATTTGAAGAGCTGGGATAAAGATATGCAATTGACTTAAATTATTACGCCGAAATCTAGTTGGAAAAATTCCGACATCCCGAAGGGCAATTGAGATCGCCAGATCGTCTGGTAATTTGGAGTATATGTTCCAATCAATGTCACATAACAGCTCTACTGTGGGCCTAGTGAGAATTATTCCAGTTCCAGCTACATACTCAACATCGGCTTTGTCGGTTTCTCCCGGCAATTGACACAAGTCTACGTAGCCGCCAATAAAGAGTTTGGACTTGTTAATACTGTGAGAAACTTTTTCAATTTTGTGTGGTGGGAAATAGGTAGACACATTTGTTCTAATTAAGATTTCAAAATTGCTATTTTGCAGAGCCCACTTCATGCCAAGAATCGTCTTTGCAAGAATATTTTCATAAGACTCAACTACCGGTAGGAATAGTTCATCGAGAACGAGCGAAGGTGGAGCTTTTGGCAGGCCTCGGAGAACAACATAACTTTGTGTTGAAGAAAGATCTTTAAGCCAAGTCCGCCTCTGAGTTTCTAAGTCTGCCTCATTTTCTGGTGCATTGCTGCCCAGAATCATGATTAAAGTTTGTGCTTTAGGCTCGAAATGCATACCTTGACAAACCTTAATTTGTTTTGAGCAGCGGAAGCCACCAATTGCTGTTTTCGCGATACCAAGAGATCGTATTTGCAATCCCCTCGGAGAAAGTATTCTTGGGTTGGAAGTTAGTTTCGCTCTTCAACTTTTGCCAATTGACCGAATACCGATAGTCGTGTCCTTTACGATCTGCTACGTATTCAATTGAAGTTTCGTCTTTTCCCAGCTCATTAAGAAGAATTCTAACAACTTCCAAATTCGTTAATTCTTCACCGCCACCAACATTGTAAACTTCACCCGCCTTACCGGATTCAATAATCTTTTCAATCGCAAGGCAATGGTCTTCAACATGGAGCCAGTCCCTGCGATTTTGGCCATCACCGTAAATGGGAATCTTCCGACCTTGTATCAAATTCGTGACAGCAAGAGGAATCAATTTTTCAGGATACTGATTCGGTCCGTAGTTATTTGAGCACCTAGAGATTCGAACATCCATTCCGTAGGACTTAAAGTAGGAAAGGGCAATTAAATCTGCCGACGCCTTCGACGCCGAGTACGGAGAGTTGGGTGCTAGAGGATATTTTTCATCCCAGCTGCCTTCTGAAATTGAGCCGTAAACCTCATCTGTTGAGACCTGATGGAAAAGTTTGACGTTATTTGCAAGCGAGTGCTTCAGTAGGTTAGTTGTTCCTACAACATTAGTCATAACAAATT
>Ga0214921_10011882_pt1 | contig 10499 bp, 8 predicted proteins | sample LL1505_MetaG_FD_177992 | JGI IMG/M metagenome (GOLD analysis project Ga0214921, IMG submission 177992) | Freshwater microbial communities from Lake Lanier, Atlanta, Georgia, United States - LL-1505 | ecosystem: Environmental > Aquatic > Freshwater > Lake | place: USA: Georgia | collected 2015-05-28
CTTGGCGATCCGTCATGTTGAGGCGCGCTTTCAACAAGTCTTGGCGAATTTGTTTTTTGGCTTCTGATTTGTCCATAATCGACCTATGCAATTGACACAGATTTTGACATCGCTTGGGGCCTCCGTCCTCATTTTCTCGTTCTTGAGTCCTGCCTTGGGCCAAACAAATGCCCCAAACAAGGCAGATGAGGTCATTTTGGACATGAGCCAAGCCTTTAAAAAGAACGACAAAGCCCAGCTTTCACGTCTCTTGCCCAAAGCCAAAGGCCACGCGCTAGAGCCCTGGGCTGCGTATTGGGAACTTCGAGTACGACTAGACCAAGCCAGCGACTCAGAAATTCAACAGTTTTTGACGCAATACGCTGGCACCTATGCAGAAGACCGCTTGCGCAACGATTGGTTGCTGCAATTGGGTAGACAAAGGGACTGGGCCGACTTTGCAAAAGAATACCCCCGCTTTCGCATGAACGACGACCGGGAAGTTCGCTGCTATGCCTTGTCAACCGAAGCATTGATTTCAAAAACAGAAACAGCCGCAGAATTAAAACGCCTCTGGTATGCCTTCAGAGACACCGAAGATGGCTGCACCTACACCGCTGAAAAACTCTACGATCTCAAAAAAATTGAATCGCTAGACCTGTGGCGCAAAGCGCGCTTGGCCATGGACAACAATCGCCCACGGGCAGCCCAATTGGCACTCAACATTGAATCTGTGGAACTGGGCAAACAAGCCATCTTGATTCATGCCGACCCTCAAAAATATTTAGACAAACGCATTTTGGCCATTACGAAAAAGCGCAAAGAACTTTCTGTTTTGGCGCTCATTCGCATTGCCAACACCGACCCCGACAAAGCCGCACAGTTGCTAGAAAAAAAATGGGGCTTGATGCTGACCAAAGAAGAGCACAACTGGGTGTGGGCCGTGATTGGCAAACAAGCGGCGCAAAAACTGCAGGACAACGCACACAGTTACTTCAACAAAGTCACCCGCAACCAAGATTTGAACGATGACCTGCTGATTTGGAAAACCCGCGCAGCACTGAGAAGCGGCGATTGGAAAGCCGTGGTAACGGCCGTTGACGCCATGGACAGCGCCAAGCAAGACCCAACTTGGATATATTGGAAAGCACGCGGCCAACTGGCCACCAACCCCGCGGCCACAGAACCCATGCGACTTGAAGCCTTGGCGTCTCTGCAAAGCATTGCCAGCGTCAAGGGCTTCTACGAACAACTGGCCATGGAAGAACTAGGCCACGCCATTACAGCGCCTGCCAAACCAGCACCTCTTACACCGCAAGAACAATCAACTGCAGCCCAAAACGCAGGACTGCAACGGGCCTTAACCGCATTGAGTTTAGGCCTCCGATCTGAAGGCAATCGCGAGTGGAACTACAGCACCAATTTGCACACGCCCGGTGGCATGAGCGAGCGTGAACTGTTGGCTGCCGCAGATTTGGCATGCAGCAAACTAGTGTGGGACCGCTGCATCAACACCAGCGAAAGAACCAAATTGGCCATTGACTTTGATCAGCGTTTTCCAATGCCTCTGAAAGACACTGTCTTGCGCAGAACCAAAGAAATTCAACTCGATCCTGCTTATGTTTACGGCCTGATTCGACAAGAAAGCCGTTTCATCATGGACGCTAAATCGGTGGTGGGCGCGGCTGGCTTGATGCAGGTCATGCCTGCCACGGCAAAGTGGACGGCCAAGAAAATTGGCATGACAAATTTCCAAGCGCACCAAATTACGGATCAGGAGATCAATGTGGCCATTGGCACGGGCTATCTGAAGTTGGTCTTGGACGATTTCGATGGGTCGATGCCGTTGGCTGCAGCCGCCTACAACGCAGGTCCAAGCCGTTCTCGCAATTGGCGCAAAGGGCCGGTGCTTGAAGCAGCTATTTGGGCAGAGAACATTCCGTTCAACGAGACACGTGACTATGTGAAGAAGGTTTTGTCGAACACCACCAATTACGCAGCCATCATCACTGGCCAACCGCAATCTTTAAAAGCACGCTTAGGCACTGTGGGGCCTCGCAACGCACAGGCTCCTGCTGAAAACACTGACTTGCCGTGAGGGGCAAGTTGAGAGGATAGGGTGTGAGGGGGCTTCCTCATGGTGGGGTACCACAAATCGTCAGCCCCCTCACACCCTATCCTCTCAACTTTATGGGTGGGCGGAAGACTTCAAATAATTGGGGTCAGATCAACATTAATTTGGTCAATCAAAAGGGGCAGAGGCTGATGGGGGCTTCCTCATGGTGGAGTACCACAAATCGTCAGCCCCCATCAGCCTCTGCCCCTTTTGATTGACCAAATTAATGTTGATCTGACCCCAATTAGTTGACTCCAATTATTTCAAGCTAGCAATTTTTCTAAGTTGCTAGTGATTTTTTCTTCGATTTTGTCTTTGAAGGATGCCATCAGAAAACCGAGTTCCAGCTTCATGGTGAGCTGTGTAGCAGTCACTTCCAAATAGCCAGAAGCGCCGGCGCGTTCAAAGTTCAAGCGGTCTTGAATTTCGCCTTGATCGTTGGTTTGATTGGCTACATAGTTGCAATCCATGCCCCAGTCGGCTTCGGCTTCTTGCTGCCACTTTGCTGCGATGGCACGGGCTTTTTCCATGCCCAAAGTGTGAGCGCGTTGAATCAAAATTTCTGCCATACCTTCAAGCTTTCTTCAGCAATGCCACTTCAACTTGGCAATCGTAAAACACAGGCGCACGGCCGAGGTCGGTTAGGAACTGACTGGTCACCTCATTGACGTTCGTGCCATTCAATCCCATCTTGCGCCACCAAATACCAAGCCCGTTCACAACACCTGCACGAGCACGCGATGTGACATCGGCTTTGCAATGGTATTCACCGCGGTCGTTGAACACTTTCACGGTGTCGCCCGTGGCTATGCCGCGAGCAGCAGCATCTAAAACGTTAATCTCGACCAAAGGCTCTTTTTCAATGTCGCGCAAACTGTCTACATTCACAAATGAAGAGTTCAAAAAATTGCGCGCAGGCGGCGAAATCATGGCCAAGGGATAGGCACTGCCGGCTACGGGTACTTCGTAATTGGGAATGTGGTTGGGCAATGGGTCTAGGCCTTGTGCGGCCAAGCGATCGCTCACAAATTCGCAACGCCCGGAAGGTGTCGCAAAGCCGCCGTTTGCAAAAGGTGCATCAGGTACTTTCAAAGATACAAAACCCTTGTCCAAGAGTTCTTCGAATTCAATTTCCGAGCCCACCGCCGTGCGGCACAAACTCACGTCGTCTTCACTGAAACAGGGCTCATCAAAGCCCATGGCTTTGGCCAGCAAGCGAAAGATTTCTGAGTTTGATTTGGCCTGACCAACCGGCTCGATGGCGGGCCGGTTGAGCAACACATCGGTGTGGCCATAACTGCCCTGCACATCCCAGTGTTCAAGTTGCGTGGTGGCGGGCAGCACGTAGTCTGCGTAGTCGGCTGTGTCGGTTTGAAAATGTTCCATAACCACGGTGAACAAATCTTCACGCGCAAAGCCTTGAACCACTTTGCCAGACTGCGGTGCAATGGCCACAGGGTTGCTGTTGTAGACCAACAAGGCTTTCACTTGTGGGCCCCAATCGGCACCACCAATATGATTCAAATCATTGCCTAGGGTGGACATGTTCAAAGTTCTTGGACGGCGCGTTCCCAATAAATCGGGCCGATGCAAATCGACTTTGTTCACTTTGAAATTGCTTGAACTGCTCAGCAACAATCCACCTGCACGGTCTCGCCAAGCACCTGTGAGCGCTGGCAGGCAAGCCACAGCCCTGACGGCATTGGCGCCGCCTTTGACCCTTTGCATGCCGTAGTTCAATCGAATGGCGGCCTTTTTTGTGGTGCCCCAATCTTTGGCCAATTCTCGAATCAAGGACTCATCAATGCCGCACACTTCTGCTGCGCGCGACAAGGTCCAAGTCATGGCGCGTTCACGCAGGGCATCCCAACCGAGGGTGTATTTTTCAATGTAGTCGTGGTCTAACCAATCGTTCACCACCAATTCGCGCATGACCGCCAAGGCCAGCGCGGCATCTGTGCCGGGTTGGATGGCCAAATGCACATGGCATTTTTCGGCGGTCTCGCTCATTCGGGGGTCGATGCAAATGAGCTTGGCGCCATTTCGTTTGGCTTCCTGAGCACGGCGCCAAAAGTGAATGTTGCTGATGATCGAATTGCTGCCCCAAATCACAATCAATTTGGATTCAGAAAAGAATTCGGTTTGCATGCCGAACTTGCCGCCCAAGGTGTACACCAAACCCTCACCCCCGGCCGATGCGCAAATGGTTCGGTCTAACAAAGATGCGCCTATTTTGTGAAAAAAGCGCGAAGCCATCGATTCACTTTGAACCCAGCCCATGGTGCCGCCGTAGCTGTAAGGCAAGATGGCTTCAGGGTTGCCGGCCGCAATGGTTTTGAGCTTGGCGGCAATGTCTGCAATGGCCTCTTCCCAAGTCACCTGGACAAACTGTCCTGACCCCTTCGGGCCGGAGCGCTTTAAGGGGAACATCAAGCGATCTGGGCTGTAAGTTCGCTCTGTATAACGCGACACTTTGGTGCAAAGCACCCCATCGGTGTGCTTGTGATCCGGGTTGCCTTGCACCTTCACAGCGCGTCCGTTCTCTACGGTGGTGAGCAAGGCGCAGGTGTCTGGGCAGTCATGCGGGCACAAACCTCGCACCACGGCATTTTGTTCAAGCACTGAATTTGTCATGCTTTCATTCTAAAGGGGTCGATTTTGGGGATAACCCTAAAGGAAAATGTCCCCCAAGTGCTAAAGGGTTGTAGCGCAATGGCACGACTCTCGCTAGACTGTAGCCATGAAAATCATCGACTCCATCCTCACAGACGCGGCCAGCATAGCGGCCATTCGCAAAGACATTCACGCTCACCCCGAGCTGTGCTTCAAAGAAGAACGCACAGCCGACGTGGTCGCCAAGCAGCTCACTGATTGGGGCATCCCCATTCACCGCGGCATGGGCACCACCGGCGTGATCGGCATAGTGCACGGCCGAGATGGCGGCAAATGTGGTCGAGGCGTTGGCCTGCGTGCCGACATCGACGCCTTGCCCATGCAAGAGTTCAACACCTTTGCCCACGCTAGCAAGCACGAAGGCAAAATGCACGCTTGCGGTCACGATGGCCACACCGCCATGTTGTTGGCTGCAGCCAAACATTTCTCAAAACACCGCGACTTTGACGGCACGGTCTATTTGATCTTCCAACCCGCTGAAGAAGGTGGCGGCGGTGCCCGTGAAATGATCAAAGACGGCATGTTCGAGAAGTTCCCCATGCAAGCCGTCTTTGGCATGCACAACTGGCCCGGTGCCCCAGTGGGCACCTTTGCCGTTAGCCCTGGGCCCGTCATGGCGTCTAGCAACGAATTCAAAATCACCATTCACGGCAAAGGCAGCCATGCCGCTTTGCCGCACAACGGCATTGACCCTGTGCCCGTGGCCTGCCAATTGGTCATGGCCTTCCAAACCATCATCTCGCGCAATAAAAAGCCGGTCGATGCTGGCGTCATTTCGGTCACCATGGTGCATGCCGGCGAAGCCACCAACGTGGTGCCCGATTTCTGCGTCATCCAAGGCACCGTGCGCACCTTCACCCTTGAAGTGCTCGACCTCATTGAAAACCGCATGAAGCAAATCACAGAAAATCTGTGCGCTGCATTTGATACCAAGGCCGAATTCCATTTCAACCGCAACTACCCACCCACCATCAACAGCGCCACCGAGGCCGACTTTGCGCGCAAAGTGATGGAAGGCATTGTGGGCAAAGACAATGTGATGGTGCAAGAGCCCACCATGGGCGCAGAAGATTTCTCGTTCATGTTGCAAGCCAAACCTGGTGCCTACTGCTTCATTGCCAATGGCGACGGTTCACACCGCGAAATGGGTCACGGCGGGGGTCCTTGCATGTTGCACAATCCCAGCTACGACTTCAATGATGACCTGATTCCCTTGGGCGGCACTTATTGGGTTGAACTGGCCACGCAGTGGTTGGCCAACCCTACCCAAACAAAGTAAGCTTCTGCTTCAGTCGAATTTAGACTACTTTCTATTGAAGCCCTTCGGGGCTTCTTTCATTTGGACCCTTCATGACAAACATTCATTCCGCATTTTCAAAAAGTTATGCCGAAGCACGACAAAAGTTTTTGAGCGCAGCACACAGCGCTGGCCTCCAAGTTGAATCGCACATTCATCCCGAAAAAGGACGCGACGGCGAAGAACTGGCCATGGATGTGGTGCGTGAAGGCCCAGCCAATGCCAAACAAGTTTTGCTCATCAGCAGCGCTTGCCATGGGGTGGAAGGTTATTGCGGCAGTGGCGTTCAAATTGACGCATTGCGCAGTGCTGAATGGCACAAGGCAGTTGCACAAAGCGGCGTGGCCGTGGTGTATGTGCACGCTTTAAATCCGCATGGCTTTTCGCATGTACGCCGCGTTACGCAAGAAAACGTTGACCTCAACAGAAACTTTCAAGATTTCAGCAAACCCTTGCCAGACAACTCGGCCTACAAAGAAGTTCAGCACCTGTTGTTGCCCGATCAGTGGCCACCCAACGAAGCCAACCAGCAGGCCACAATGCAATACATCGCACAACATGGCATGCCCAAGTTGCAATCGGCTGTGTCGCAAGGTCAGCACCACCACCCTGAAGGTTTGTTCTTTGGCGGCCAAGCGCCCACTTGGAGCAATCAAACCATTCGCAAAGTGCTGAAGCAGCAAGCGGCCTCAGCCCAAAAGTTGGCTTGGATTGACTTGCATACGGGCCTTGGCCCCAGCGGCGTAGGCGAGCGCATTTATGCAGGCGCCAACGATGCCGCAGCCATTGCCCGCGCACGCCAGTGGTGGGGCCCAGGCATCACCTCCATCTATGATGGCAGTTCTTCTTCAGCCTTCCTCACGGGACTCATGTGGATGTCTGTGCAAGACGAATGCCCACATGCCGAATACACCGGCATTGCGCTTGAATACGGCACGCTGCCCATGAACGACATGCTCTCGGCACTCAGAGCAGACCACTGGTTGTACATTCACCCCGAAGCATCTGATGAACTCAAGAAAAGCATCAAAGCCCAAATCTTCGCGGCCTTCTACATCGACACCGATGTGTGGCGCGAGCAAATTATTTCTCAGGCCCGTGAAGCCATGTTCCAAGCCGTTGAAGGTTTGAAATGACCCACTCACCAGCTCGCGTTCTTTTGTTGGGCGGTACAGGCTTTGTAGGCCGCCATGTTTGCGAGAAGCTCACGCGCATGGGTTGCAGCATGACTGTCATCACGCGGCGCGCCAGCCAAGCCAGTGCTGTCAAAAACTTACCTCGCGTTCATGTCCTTGAAGGCGATGTTTACAACTTGGAATTTTTAACGCAGTGCATGCAGCAGCACGATGTGGTCATCAACCTGATTGCCATCTTGCACGGCACACCCGCTGCTTTTGAAAAAGCCCATGTGCAATTGCCGCACATCATTGCCAAAGCATGTCAGGCAAGTGGTGTGCGCCGTCTGATTCACATCAGTGCCTTGGGCGCTAGCCCTACGGGGCCCTCCGAATACCAGCGAAGCAAAGCGCGCGGTGAAGAGGTGCTGAAACAAGCCGGGCTTGAACTGAGCTTGTTGCAACCCAGTGTGATCTTTGGCAAAGAAGACAAGTTTTTAAACTTGTTTGCGCAACTTCAAAGCATCACCCCCATCGTGCCCTTGGCCGGCGCGCAAACACGCTTTCAAGCCGTGTGGGTGGAAGACGTGGCCCATGCAGCGGCCCACTGTGTTTTAAACAGCGACACCGCCGGGAAAACTTACGAGCTTTGCGGCCCCGAAGTTTTCACGCTGCAACAATTGGTTCAAAAATCGGGGCAGTGGGCAGGCATAAGCCAAGGCAAAGGCCGTTTGGTTTTTGGCATCCCTCACGCACTGGCGTGGCTTCAAGCCTTTCTGATGGAATTGGCGCCAGGACAACCCTTGATGAGCCGTGACAATTTGGCCTCCATGAAAGTGGACAACGTGGCATCTGGCCATGCGCTTGGCTTGAAGGATTTGTGCATTCAGGCTTCAGCTGTCAGCGGCATTGCACCCACCTACTTAGGTATCAAAGGACCTTGCACAACACTGAACGACTACCGTGCCAAAGCAGGACGGTGAACCCCTTTAGACAAGCCACCAAATAGTCGATACAACTCACAAGAGGACATGACATGAAACTCTACATCGCCAACAAAAACTACTCCTCATGGTCCATGCGCCCTTGGGTCATGCTCAAGCAAGCTGGTATTGAATTTGAAGAAGTCATGGTGCGCTTTGATGGATTCGATGCTCAGTCTAAGTTCAAGCAAACTTTGAAAGACATCAACCCTGTGGGTAAAGTGCCCGTATTGGTCGATGGCGATTTGGCTGTTTGGGATACCTTGTCAATTGCTGAGTACGCTGCCGAGAAATTTGCAGACAAGCAACTCTGGCCTGCCAAAGTGGCCGACCGCGCTAGGGCCCGCAGCATCTGCGCCGAAATGCACAGTGGCTTTACGGGCATCCGAAGTGCATGCCCCATGAACATTGACGCTTATTTGCCCGAAATAGGCGCACTGGCGCTGCGAGACAAAGAAGCTTTGCGAAAAGATTTAAAACGCATTGACCATCTGTTCTCGTCGCTGCTGCAAGAACACAAAGGACCCATGTTGTTTGGCGAATTCAGTATTCCAGACGCCTATTTTTCGCCTGTGGTCATGCGCATCAAAACCTATGCATTGCCCGTGAGTTCTGACACGCAGGCCTACATCGATCGTTTGTGCGCCATGCCTGGTGTGAAAGCCTGGATCGATGGCGCATTGGCCGAAAAAGACTTCATTGATTTTGAAGAGCCTTTTCGCACCAAGCCTTGAATGCCTAGCTTGCAAATCTTCAGCGTCGGGGGTGCCATTCGCGACGCCCTGTTAAACCAATCGGTCAAAGACAAAGACTGGGTGGTGGTTGGGAGCACGCCAGAAGAAATGTCCCAACTGGGCTACACCCCCGTGGGCAAAGACTTTCCTGTTTTTTTGCATCCTGTATCGCGCGAAGAATACGCGCTGGCCCGCACTGAGCGCAAAACCGCGCCGGGCTACAAAGGCTTTGTGGTGCATGCTTCTCCCGAAGTTTCTTTGGAAGAAGATTTGGCCCGACGCGACCTGACCATCAACGCCATGGCCTTGCCAGAAGAGCATGCCAACGCATTCTTTGGTGCCCCGCATTCAGCAAACATCGAAGCTGTCTTTCAACAGCACGCCATAGACCCCTTCCATGGCCTGCAAGACCTCAACAACAAAGTACTTCGCCATGTAACGCTGGCCTTTCGCGAAGACCCTGTTCGCATCTTGCGCGTGGCACGCCTTGCAGCTCGCTTTCCCGATTTTCAAATTGCCCCAGAAACCATGCTACTCATGCAAGACATGGTGCAAGCAGGCGAAGTTGAACATTTGGTGCCCGAGCGTGTGTGGCAAGAATTGGCCAAAGGCCTGATGACCGCCAAGCCTTCGCGCATGTTTGAGGTACTCAAACAATGTGGCGCTCTCAAAGTTTTATTGCCGGAGGTGAATCGTTTGTGGGGCGTCCCACAACGCGCTGAATACCACCCAGAAATTGACACCGGCATTCACCTCATGATGGTGCTGGACATGAGCGCACAACTCAAGGCTTCGCTGCCCGTGCGCGTAGCTTGCCTCATGCACGACCTGGGCAAAGGCACTACGCCCAAAGAAGAATGGCCGCGGCACATTGCCCACGAACAACGCAGCGCCAAATTGCTTCAGCAAGTGTGTGAGCGACTGCGTATTCCCGTTGAATGCAAAGAGTTGTCTGAAGTGGTGGCGCGTGAACACGGCAACATCCACCGCAGCCAAGAATTGAATGCTGCTGCCCTCTTGCGCTTATTGGAAAGGTGCGACGCCATACGCAAACCTGAGCGCATGCCAGACATTTTGTTGGCCTGTGAGTGCGATGCACGGGGTCGAAAGGGTTTTGAGAACGAGGCCTATGGGCCAAGCACGCGATTGCAAGAAGTGCTGAAGGCTGCATTATCCGTCGTCACTGCCGGCATTGCCGAGCAGGCGCAAAAACAGGGCCTCATGGGCCCTGCAGTTGGAGAAAAAATACATGCTGCCAGAGTGAGTGCCATTGACCTGTTGAAGGTCTAGACACAGCAAGCCTTAATCAATGAACACCAGCTGACTTAAAGCCAGCATGAACACATTAACGTGAAGGTGTGCGAGGCGTGCGAGGCGCTGCCGGTGGACGGCCAGCCAAGTGACGGAAACTGATGCGGCCCTTGGTAAGGTCGTAAGGTGACAACTCAAGCGTGACGCGGTCGCCCGCCAAAATGCGAATGTGGTTCTTGCGCATCTTGCCTGCTGAGTAAGCGATCAACTGGTGCCCGTTGTCCAAGGTGACACGAAAACGTGTGTCAGGTAAAACCTCGTTCACAACGCCCATCTGTTCGATCAAATCTT
>Ga0214921_10011883_pt1 | contig 10499 bp, 10 predicted proteins | sample LL1505_MetaG_FD_177992 | JGI IMG/M metagenome (GOLD analysis project Ga0214921, IMG submission 177992) | Freshwater microbial communities from Lake Lanier, Atlanta, Georgia, United States - LL-1505 | ecosystem: Environmental > Aquatic > Freshwater > Lake | place: USA: Georgia | collected...
TGGCTGAAGAACGTATTGCAGAACGTATCGATGCTAACTTGATGAACGTTGAACTCGACAGACTGATTGGTATGCCTAAAGATGTATACTTGAAGAAAGTTGAAACTCTACGTGAGAAGACTAAAGGTAAACTAATCATCAAAGAATATCCAACCGCTAGTGCAAACGTAAATCACTTTTCGCATTTGTTGAATGAGTTAAAATTGAAACGTCAATTTATTCCTGATATCATTTACATTGACTATCTAAACATTTGTTCTTCCGCACGTATGAAGATGGGTTCTTCTATTAACTCTTACACATACATTAAAGCAATTGCAGAAGAGTTGCGTGGGCTTGCAGTTGAACATAAAGTGCCAGTTGTATCTGCTACACAAACAACAAGAAGTGGTTACACAAACTCTGACGTTGGACTTGAAGATACTTCAGAATCGTTTGGTTTGCCTGCAACAGCAGACTTGATGTTTGCTTTGATTTCAACCGAAGAACTTGCAGACTTGAATCAGATTATGGTCAAGCAGTTAAAGAATCGATACAGCGACCCAACAACAAACAAGCGTTTTGTGATTGGTGTTGACAGAGCGAAAATGAAACTGTATGATGCAGAAGAGTCAGCACAAACTAACATTTCCGATAGTGGGCAGATTGAAGAGGATAAACCAATGTTTGATAAGTCCGGATTCGGCAAAAGAATGCAAAAAAACCGAGATTTCGGTAATTTAAAGGTTTAATTTGATAAATATCCCTTGACAGGATACCATAGAAGTGTTATAATATAATTTTATGAAAGACTAAAATGGACCTAAAAAACTTAAATGTTCCCTTAAACTATTTGAAAGAAAAAAGTGATATGATTAAACTTGCAGAATGGTATAATTGGGTTGTGAAATCTTTTGGCGAAATTTGCGGTTGGATCGGATTGATTCTAATTCATGGTTCTACAGTACCAGCAACATACTTGGCAATTAAAGGTGAACCTACTATACTTCCTCCATTAAGCATGGTCGTTCTAATTTGGAGTGGACTCTTGTTATTCTTTGTTCGTTCTGCGATTATGAAAGATAAACTATACATGCTTTCAAATGGTATCGGATTTTTCTTGCAAAGCATTATGTTAGCATTCTTGGTGTTAAAATGAAATTAAATTCTATCACACAATATAATAATGAAATGTATCGACATGCACAAATTCGTAATGTAGACCGTAGGCATGATGAAATTCGATTAGAAGAACGTAGAATTAAACATCTACGTGAAGTGTCAGAACAAGCACGAATTGAAATGAATCGTAGAATGAATCGTAACGGACAGAATGTAGATAGAATGGCATAGAGTGAAAACAATATCATTGTTTATTAATCATCCTGAATGTTCAACAGATTGTTGTGATGGGATGATTAAGGCTCTATCGCCAAATTACAAGATTAATTTATTCAATACAGATAGTGATTTACTCACGGTTTTAAACGATACGGATATTATTGCATTTCCTGGAGGTATCGGAGATGCAGATTCTTATGATAAATTCTTTAGACGCAAACGTGCTAATATGATAGCAGATTTTGTCGAATCTAAAGGATATTATCTCGGAATATGCATGGGTGCGTATTGGGCTGGTAGTCATTATTTTGATATATTGAATGATATAGAACCTGTTCAATATATTAAACGACCGAATGCCGATATTCGTAGGTCTTATTCTACCATTGCAAACGTTACTTGGAACGGCAATCCTGAGACAATGTTCTTCTACGATGGATGTGCATTGACAGGCAATCTAGAACGTGCTAAAATAGTCTCTACTTATGCGAATGGTGACGCTATGGCAATCATACAAAATCGTATAGGTGTGATTGGTTGTCATCCTGAGAGTCAAAAGTATTGGTATGAGAAGCCTAGACAGTACATATCAAAACATTGGCACGAAGAACGAACACATAAATTATTGTTAGATTTTGTAAACACATTGACTGAAAATGCTAATATACACATATCAAAAATCAAAGAAGAAAAAAGTTTCCGCAAAGAAAATGGCGGAATATCAAAAGTGGAAAGATTCCTTGCCGACAACTTCATTCTCTAAAGGTTATAAGAAACCTAAAGAAGTTGAAGCATATCAGCCCCCAAAAGCATATGTGCGTGAAACTGTACGTCATCCCAGTTTAGCGACAGTTGGCGACAATTGCACTAAGCCGATTCATGGCAAAGTTTACACTGGCGACAAAATGATCGGTATTGGCACACTACACAAAAGCAATGCAGTACCTATTTTCTCTAGTGATGATGCAAAGGATCAAGCATCAATGCGAAGGTAATTATAAATAGGTCTATTGCAACGACAGACCTATCATGTTTAAATTTAAAGAATACCTTATTGAGAAAAAAAACACCCACATGGAACATGCGGAAGACGATGTTCTAAATGGTGGTGTTGAAGGAACAAGAGACAGCATAAACGCACTCAGAGCGGTGCGTGACATGCTTGCTGGACATTCCAAAAACAAAGTTGACATTTCAGTCAAGTGGGATGGTGCGCCAGCAGTTTTTGCAGGACAAGACCCAACAGACGGCAAGTTTTTTGTTGCGAAGAAGGGTGTCTTCAATAAAAATCCCAAAGTATATAAAACTCCAGCAGATATCGATGCAGATACTTCTGGCGACTTAGCAGACAAACTCAAAGCATGTTTAATGTGGTTGCCTAAGATCAACATCAAAGGCGTGATTCAAGGCGACTTGCTATTCACACAATCAGACTTGAAGACAGAAACAATTGATGGTGAATCATATGTCACGTTTCATCCAAACACTTTAGTCTACGCAGTTCCAACAGGAACAGAACTTGCTAAACAAATACAAAAAGCAAAGATTGGTATTGTCTGGCACACAATCTACGAAGGTGATTCTTTCGAAACAATGTCAGCAGTCTTTGGTAAAGACATTCTAAGCACACTTACGCAAAGTCCAAACGTTTGGATGACAAGTGCAGTCTATCACGATGTGTCAGGTAAAGCGACATTGACACAAGCAGAAAATGACCAAGTGACAGCAATTCTATCCGATGCTGGAAAGATATTCCAAAAACTAGATGCCGCTACTCTAAACTACATCAATACAGATGAAGACTTGATTGAACGCATCAAGACATTCAACAATTCAAAAGTACGTCAACAGTTAAAAATCACTAACGTCAAAGCGCACGTTAAAGAATTGATTACGTACATTGAAGACTATTACGAGAAACAAGCCGAAGGCAAAGGTGAACGTGGTCGTGCCACTCAGATGCTAAAGAAAAGCAAAGTTCTCAAATTTTTCTCACCAAAAAACAAAGCACACTTAGAAGACATTTTCACAATGATGAATCTCTTAGCAGAAGCGAAGTTGATTTTAATTAAGAAGATGGATGAAGTTAAGACGTTGAATACTTTCTTGTTGACAAAGAAAGGTTACGAAGTGACTGGTGTTGAAGGTTATGTTGCTATCGATAAGATTAAAGGTAATGCAGTCAAGTTAGTTGACAGAATGCAATTCAGTTACGCAAACTTTTCACCTGATGTGATTAAAGGTTGGCAGAGGTAATAAGGTTTAATCTGAAACCGGACACCTTTATGTATACATCGGGTAACTATAAATACTGGTAGATATGCACTAAACAAAGGAAAATAATATGGCGGCATCAGAAGGCGTAGATTTAGAATGGGCGATAGCCGAAAAAATTCAAATCAAAAATAATAAGATTAAAAAACACTCACGCCCATTATCGGCTAATATCTTATCTCAAGCAGAACAATGTGTTGAACACATTTATAAGTTTGCTGGCGCTAAAAAAGTTGATGCATGGCATTCAGATGATGCAACAAATCCTTTTGGTATTGCAATCTCTGCAAAACCAGAACCAAAAACAGACCTTGTTTTAAAAATAGGAACAAAAGTATATTCAGTATCAGTAAAGATGGCAGGTGGTGTTCAGCTTGCATCTGGACAAGGTTCTTCCACAGCAGAATTATTTGAATCTGCGGCTAAAAAAGTTCCTGGTGCATCAAAAAGTAAAGTACTACTTTCTATCATCAAAGAATTAAAGACAATGCCAACACGACTTTTATCCGAATCTAACAAGAAGAGAATTCTTGATGAGGCCTCAGAAAAAGTTATCAATGAGTTTATCAAAGGTGGAAAAATTATCAAAGACAAGAGTTATGAGTATTGGATGAAAGAGAACAAAGAACTCCTTATGGAGTCCTTGTTAAAGTATATTAATTCTGATAAAGAATATGCAACTGCGCTACTGTATGAGGCAATGACAGGCGAACTCTCTTTAGCAAAATACAAAGGTGCTGTTGCCGATAGTATTATTAGTCCTAAAGGATTTCACATCATTGATACAAAATATGTCGAAAGTGTAAAGAATAAAGTCAAGTTTGATGTTCGTGGCAAATCTAGAAGTGGTATTACTGGACTTGCATTTAGGATTGATTTAAGACCCTAATTCGACTAAATTATAAATAAAGTATAACTCAGTTAGGCTACGGCAAACCTGTACAGATAAGTCTACGGAAAACTCTAAGAATATGAAATCGTTTAAAGAATCAGTATTGCTTGATGAAGCAAAAGCAAAAGGCAAAGTAATTGTCGTGTACGGTGGTGGCTTTCAGCCATTTCACGCAGGACATTTGAGTAGTTACACTCAAGCCAAAGCCAAATTCCACACTCCAGACTTTTATGTTGCATCTAGCAACGACACAAAAGTTCGCCCAATCCCATTCAAAGATAAAGAATTCCTAGCGCAACAAGCAGGAGTTACAGACGATTTCGTTCAGGTTGTTCAGCCGATTAATCCAGAAGAGATTATGAAGAAGTATGACGAAAAGAAAGACATTCTCATTCTTGTTCGTTCAGAACGTGACCCAATGAAGTACACAAAGAAAGATGGTTCACCAGCATATTATCAACCATTTGTTAGCATTGACAAATGTGAATCATTTGAGACACACGCATATATTTTTGTAACTAAAAAACACGACTTTAAAGTTAATGGTAAAGAAGCATTCTCTGGCAGTCAAGTTAGAAAAATGTATTCAGATGCAGACTCAGAAGGTAGAGATAAAATCATTGATGATTTATATCCAAAAGCAAAAAACAAAGCTAAGGTGAAAAAACTTTTAGACAAATACATAGGTGGTGGCATGAACGAAGAACTAGAACAACAAGACGAAGCGGTATTGAGTTTCTCTGCACGTAGACAGAGAGCGCAACAATTACGTAGAATGTCAAAGCGCATTCAACGTGCTAGAGCATTGCAAATGAAAAGATTTGCAGATACAAAACACTTAAAAGGTCGTGCCACTAAAATGGCATATAAATTCTTTAGAGCGAGACTTGCTGGTGGTAAAAATTATGCAGATTTAAGTACTGGAGAAAAAATTGCAGTTGATAAAAGATTACAAAAATCTTTACCTGCTATTAAAAAACTTGCAGTTCGTTTATTTCCAAAAGCAAGAACCGCTGAAGTTGCACGTAAAGCAACTATGATGATGAACAAAGAAGATATCAATCATATCTTTGCAGAATTCATTATCGAAAAACCAATTCTACCACAAGACAAAGATGTTGCAAAGAAGGACGGAACACAACCTAAGAAGTATTATGTTGGTTTAGATAAAGATACAAAAGACGCTAGAGCATCACACTTTGCGACAAATGGACCAAAATCAGATTCCGATCCAAATGCATATAAAGATGCACCTGGAGATAAAGAGGCTAGAGAAAAAGGCTTACCACAATCTAAATTTACAAAAAAATTCAAACAGATGTATGGTGAAGGCGTAAAAACTCCAGAGCAAAGAAAAGAAGTTTCTAGATTAGATCAATTGATTCGTTTAGGATTAGCAGACACAAAATCTTTATCGACAATAAAACGTTCAGTCGATAAATTAAAGTCTGGTGATGCATTAAGCGCACAAGAAAGAACTGCAACAAATGATTTGTTGACAACGCTACTTGATATGGTAACTTCAAGCGATGCATTGTTTAGAATGACAAAGACTCAGTTACAAAAAGAGTCATATTTAAAATGCAATTATACACCTGAAGGTATGATGTGTGAAAAACACGGAATGAATAATTGCATGTATGAAAGCAATGAAGACGGCTATGAAGATGATGATTCCGCAGACATGGATGGGATCTCTATGGCACAAATTCAATTGTCTAATATTTGCGATGATGCAGAAGATTTAATTCAACAGTTAGATGCTATGGATGAAGAGCCTGATGAATGGGTTCTTTCTAAGATTACCAAAGCAGAAGATTACATTGCTACAGTTCGTGACTATCTAGAATTCGATGATAACTTTGAAGATGATGGTGAAGATGATGGCTATGGCGAATATGATGACTCAGAAATGGATATGTATGCAAGTGAAATGGGACCAGATGAGTTTGGTGATGCATACGAAGATTTCAAGCCAATCTTAGAAGAAATTGAAGGCTTGAAAAAGAAAGCAGAAAAGTCTGGCATTGCTTATAGCATACTCAAAGCAGTTTACAATAGAGGTATGGCCGCATGGCAGGGTGGCCATCGTCCAGGAACAACACCACAACAATGGGCATTCGCTAGAGTCAATTCATTCATTACAAAAGGTAGTGGTACTTGGGGTAAAGCAGACAGCGATTTAGCATCTAAAGTTAGAAGCAATGAGCAATTTTCTAAATTTGCTGAAGCATTAGAATGGGGTACAGATGAGTTGCGTAAGAAGTATGCAAAAGATACGCCAGGACAATCTGAAGAAGCATGTTGTGATGACTGCAAAGATTTAGATGAAGCATGTTGGGATGGATATAAAGCAGTAGGTACAAAAGTTTTAAATGGTAAGACTGTTCCAAATTGTGTTCCAGCCACCGAAGAAGTTGCAGAAGAAGTTGATTGGGAACAAGTTGTCAACGAAGCAGAATATCAAGGTAAGTCTGTTAAGTTGAATGATCCATTTAGAACACCTGATGGTCCGAAGAAGTTTGGTGTCTACACTATGGGACCAAATGGTAAAGTTGTTATCGTTCGTTTCGGTGATCCCAACATGGAAATCAAACGTGACGATCCTGAACGCAGAGCAAGTTACAGAGCAAGACATGGTTGCGATAATCCTGGACCAAAGTGGAAAGCAAACTACTGGTCATGTTATCAATGGCGTGCAGGCGCCAAAGTAGATAGTTAAGAGAAATACAATGACAACTAATTCAACATTTAAACTATTCGCCGACAAACTAGGCGGCACAACGGCTAATACTTACATCGGTACAACTGGTGAAGTATTCTATGATGTAGACGGCACATCAGCAATGAGACTATCCAATGGCGTGACACCTGGTGGTATACCATTTGGTGTTTCTTCTGTTAGTACATCATATGCTCCTCAATTTAAAACTGTGTCTGGTAATACGTTGCCCGGTACCGTAACAACTGGCGCTTATGTTAAACAAGGTGCGATTGTCCACTTTAGAGTCAATGTGAATTTTGCAAACACATCAGATTTTGGAAATGCTAGTCAGTATCAAGTAACATTACCTTTTCCTGTCGCATCAACAGTAACGATTCGTGGAGGCACATTGCACAGCAAACCTGCTAATCCAGCAAACAATGCGTTATATCACATTGCTGGAATTACTGACATTGATGAGGTATCGAATACAACAATGCTTCTATACTATTCTGGCAGTACAACAGACTTAGCATGGAAATCGACTACGCCAGTTGGCGCAACATCAAACGTTAGCCACTTTGATATTAGTGGTGCTTATGAAACATCATCACTAGTCGTATAATAATATAAGTAAATTGGAGATATAAATGTCAGATAATATTCAAGAAGCCGAAGTTGGTTCAGGTACAAAAGTTGCAGACACAAAGAAATCTGAAAAACGTGCCCAATTGACATTGAAGTCAATTCAGCTACGTTTGAAGCAAGAGAAAGAACGTGCCGCACTTCAACAGCAAAAGAAATCTTTGCAAGTCAAAGAAGAAATTAAAGAATCTTTTAGTCCATCTCAGATTGCCGCTCTAAAAGCAGAGTACTCTAAGATTAATACAATTGATCCATCAAGCGACACATACAAGAAATTGATTGCTATGCTTGATAGATTGGATTTAAAATCTTTGAAATCTCTTGCCGGTGCTGAAATCAAGTTCGTGTCTAAACTCGCACAAAATCGTGTCGCTAGACAAAGCATGAAAGAAGAAGTACAGCTTGATGAATTATCTAATGATAAACTAGCAGATTACAAAAAGAAAGCCGGTGCAGATGCATCAGCCGCAGACAAAGCAGGCGATATCAAAAAAGGCAACAAACGTTTTTCTGGCATCATGAAAGCTACTAGAAAGCAATTTGACAATGATGCAAAGCAGAAGACTGAAGAGTTGTCACCAAAACAAAAAGCACTTGACAAGAACAAGAACGGCAAAATTGATGGTTCTGATTTAGCAAAGTTGCGTGGTGAAGAATTATCAGCAAAACAAAAAGTACTTGATAAAAACAAGAATGGTAAAATTGATGGTAGCGACTTAGCCGCACTACGTAATAAAAAGAAACCACAAGGTGCGGATTTTGCCGCACAAAGACGCAAAGAAAGACTTGCATCTAATGGACGTATGGATGAAGAGTCTATCAACGAAAAATCCGATTACGAAATCTATCACAAAGATTATTCTACAGCAGTACAGACAGCTATCAAGCAAGCAGAGAAGCGTGGCTATGAAGTAGACATGGACGATTGGCACGACAAAGTTGCCACTGGTCCTAAGAAACCATCATCTGGCAAAACAAATTCATTCTCAATCAATTTGATGAAAGATGGCAAACCATCTAAGAAGAAATTGCAAATGCAAGTGTACAACATGGACAATCACAAGTATGAATTGAACATGTACATTGAATCTGTAGAAGAAGCATCGTCACCAGCACAGCAAGCGGCTATTGCTATTGCTATGAAGAAGGCTGGTAAGAAGCCAAAAGACATGGAAGAAAGTGATGCATACGACAAAGACGTTAAGCCAAGCGACAAGCCACACGATAAAGAAGCGGCCGCCAAACGTGCAAAGATAGCCGCAATAGCCGCTAGAAAGAAAATGGCAGAAGATTGGAGCAAAAAATATAAAGATAGTATCGATTGCTCAAACCCTAAAGGGTTTAGTCAAAAGGCGCATTGTGCATCGAAAAAGAAAGTGTCTGAAAGCATTGTAGCTACTATTAAAGACAAACTCAATAAACTCAAGCGTGGTAATGAGGCACAACAAAAAGCAGACAATCATTTCGACAAAGCTGGTGATCCAAAGAATGCAAACGCAAGCAAAGATTTGAAGAAAGCAGTTCGCTATCACAATCTTTTAAACAAAGAACAAATTAATCCTGAAGCTAAAAAATTAGAAAAAGGTCAATTAACTAAATCTGGTGTTGCTAAATGGTTAGCAGAGCCAATGAAAAAAGAAGAAAAAGTTCCTGAGTTCAAACAGGGTGGTTCTGAATTGGCTAAGAAATTCAATAAAGCATTCAAAGCAAATGGTGTTGATGCTAAAGTTAAAATTAGAACAGTAGGTAATGTTTCTGCTAATGAAGAAGTTGTTCTTGAAGCTAAGAAAAAAACTTTCAAAGATGTTAAAAAGAAAATGAAAGAAGAAGAAAATCCTAGCAAAACTGTAGTTCAAAAGGGTGACCAATTGACAGGTAAAAAAGAACCAATTCAACTCAATCCTGAATTAAAGAGTTAACATGACAAACGAGTTGCCACAAATCTATTGTGACATGGATCAAGTATTGGTCAATTTTGTGGGCGGTGCAAATAAAGCACTTGCGGCCGCAGGGTTGAAGCCTTTTCCGCAAGAGGAAAAAAATGCTAAATGGGAAGCACTAAGTAATGTATCAAAATTTTGGGCTAACTTAGAGCCAATGCCTGATGGTATGATGTTGTGGAGATATATTAAACCACATAATCCGTATGTATTGTCCACTCCATCTAAACGCATGGCGACATGTAAGCCTGAAAAGATTGAATGGGTTCGCAAGCATTTGGGCAACGTAGAACACATTTATCTTGTTCCGAGAGAAGATAAACAGAAATTTGCAGTAAATAGCGATGGAACACCAAATCTTTTGATTGATGATTATGAAAAAAACATCAAAGAGTGGGTTTCTGCTGGAGGAATTGGAATACGACATATAAATAGTATGAACACTATTTCACAATTAAGAAAACTAGGATATTAATAAAAGGAGAACACCATGGCACTATGGGGAAATAATTCAGCACTTGCATTGACAGGTACAGTAGCGACAACTAACGGTTCGTCTACAGTCACTGGCACTAGCACAGTCTTTACAACAGAAGTAAAAGTTGGTGATGTTATTAAAGTTAACAGCACTTTCGCAAAAATTATCGGAATCACTAGCAATACTGCATTGACGATTAGTCCAGCTTGGGCAATCGCTAATACGACAGGTGTTAGTGCTACGTTA
>Ga0214921_10011884_pt1 | contig 10499 bp, 4 predicted proteins | sample LL1505_MetaG_FD_177992 | JGI IMG/M metagenome (GOLD analysis project Ga0214921, IMG submission 177992) | Freshwater microbial communities from Lake Lanier, Atlanta, Georgia, United States - LL-1505 | ecosystem: Environmental > Aquatic > Freshwater > Lake | place: USA: Georgia | collected 2015-05-28
CTGCTGGTAAATTAGTCATTTTAGATGCATCGTTAACTTCTGCTCCATTATAAGATGCTGCAGCAGCAAATACAGATTTTTTAGCATCTTCAGATGAAGCTGGATCACGTAAAACTGCAATTAATTTACCAACTGGATGAGATTCATCTTTATCATCAACACCACCACATACTAAATTACCACCTCGCTGGCTTACTCTTCTAGACATTATTGTATATATAATAATAATATAAAAAAACATTCAAAAAAAATAATTTATAATTTTTATTATTTTCATTATTATACATAAAATGTGATTAAGAGTCTTAAATAAATAATCATTTTAAATAAAAAAATAATTAAAAATATTTAATTAAAAATATTAAAAAAATAACAAAGCATATGAATTATATTTTTTTATAAAAAAATTAATTTAATTAAAAATAAATAAAAATGTAAAATAAAAAGTTAACAAATGAAGACGAATTTGATGTAAAAAAATGATAAATAAATTAAAAAAAATATAATTTTATTACTTAAATGTAAATCAGTAAATTAATTAAAAAATTTTTGCTAAATCACTAATTGGAATAACAGAACAACCTAAATAGAATAAATTAACATGTAATTTTTTATCAATATTTAAAGATTGAACATAATCATAATTATTACACATCATATTTTTGTTAATTTTATCAATAATTTTTCTACATTCTTTAGTACGTGTATACCATAACATAAAATATTTATTATTATGATTCCAATTTGGATTATTTATAAAATCTTTAAAATAAGATAATAATTTTCGAGTAGTATTACTATTATAATTTTTAATTAAATTTTTATTTGCATCAGTATATTTTATAATTTTATCAAGATATTTATCAGGAATAAATGGGACTTCTTGTAATTTAGTGATATCTGGATTAATATTTTTATTATAACAAGTTAAATTATCTATTTTACTTTTAAAATAATTAAAAGTAATTTTATAATCATATCCAATTTTATTATTAACTTTATTACGTAAATTATAAATCATTTTATGGAAATTGTTTCTTGATTTATAATTTTCAATATTATCAATATCAGAATCTCTTTCTTTACTAAATTTATAATAAGATTTTTTACAATCATAGCATGGTAATAATTCACGTAATGACTTTAAATAAGATTGAACATTTTTTATATATTCAATATCTGGATTATCAGGATATAAGGATGCTATACAAAATATACTATACCAAAAATTAGGTCCCCATATCGATGGTCTCATTTATGATAATTTTTTAATAATATTATATATATATATTATATTATTAAAAATAATGACAGATACAATAAAAGTATTAACATATAATGTAAATTATCAATCATTAGAAGGTAAATTTATAAAACCTGAACATAATAATGTTAATTACAATGCAAAAAATATTGCAAAAATTATAACATCAATTGAAAAAGATATAGATATAATTGCATTACAAGAAATAAATTACACTAATGATAATCAGTGGAATAATAGTTTATTAAAATACATTGAATTTTTTGATGATAATTTTTTAAATAAGTATAAATTTCATAAGAAAGATATTAATATAATTACATTAGTAAATAATGAAAAATATGATGTAATATTAAATATTAGTGCCAATATAAGTGATTTACCAGATAAACGTCCTGCTTTAACAACATATATTGTTGATAAAAAAACAAAACAAGATATTATAATATTTAATTTACATACACCACATGATAGTTTTAAAGATAAATGGAAAAAAATAGAAAAATTTATTATAACATCTATAAAAACTATATTAATAGAAAAAAAGAATGATCTATTAAATGATCCATTATTTATAATATGTGGTGATATGAATAATGATAAAGGTATAACAAATAAAGAAATATTAGAAAAAATTAATAATATATTTGATAAATATAATAAATATAATCAAAAAAATAATATTAATTGGAAAAACATTAAATTAGATACTAATTTAAATCCAATTAATACTTGTTGTTATAGTGATAATTTTAATTCAACATATGATTTTATTTTTTCATCAAATTCTATTGTTAATTATAATGTATTAAAACAAGAAGATAATGAAATTATTAATAATAAAATAGATAAAGGTAAATTAAATGATATTGATATAGAAAAAAATATATTTAAAAATGCATCCGATCATTTACCTGTATATGCAACTATTAGTTTACATAAAAAAAACAAATTAGATGAAGATGATTATAAAGAAAAATTAATTGAAGAAAAAAAAGAAGAATTAATTGAAGATGATTATAAAGAAGATGATAATATATATAATTACAAATTTTATAATGATGATGATAAAATTTATGAAATTTTAGAAGATTTGCATACAAATTTATTATTTAATAGATATTTTTCAAATAAAGAAACTATTTTTGATTATATGAATGAAAATACGAATTTTGATGATAAAGATTATAATACTAAATTTAGTTATATAGTTGCAGGATCATATGGAATAAATTTAATTTATAATGAAAATAAAATGAATGAAATTAATAAAATTCATAAAGATTTATTAAATGAAAATGTCATTATGAATTCATTATTTGAAAGTGAAACATTTAATGATATAGATATTAATAATTATTATAAAGATATTAAAAAATCATTTTGGGTAAAAATGAGAAATATAGATATTACTAAATTATTTAAATCATATGATTATAATATTCATTTTAAATTAGAAAATAATAATGATACTTATGAAAATAAGGAAAATATAAAAAAATTAGAAAATAATATTAAAAAATATTGTATTAAATTACAAAATCTTTTAAATGATAATATTAATAATATTTTATTTGAAAATAAAAAGTTTCAGATAGGCGGTACGCAATCATTTTTAGATAAAATATTATTAGATTATGGTTATAAAATTGAAAAATATAATAATCAAATAGTTCAAATGAAAACAATAATATCTTATAAAAAAGATTCCAGAAATAATAATCCAATAATTATTAGATTATATTATAATATAAGTAATAAATATGAAGATATTAAACAAATAAAATTATTAGATTTTACAATAGAAAGAGGTGATAATGTTCCAACTACAGAAAATTATCAATTAGATATACCAACTGATTTTTCAAAAACAATTAATTTTTATAATACACAATATAATTCTATTTTATTATTATTAAAAAATTATAAATATTTAATTCAATTATCTGATCATTGTAAACGTAATAAGTATATATTTAGATTACTAATTATTTTAAATTTATTAAAAAATCCAGAATTATTATCATTAAATACTAATAATTTTATAAGTAATAATAAACCTTTAATAATTGATGAATTAAATCAAATTAATGAAATTTTTGATCGTTTAAAATATGAACATGATATTTATGAAATTATTAAAAAAATTAATATAAATATTATAAATGAAAATAATAGATATATTATTCGTTATGGTCAATTACCATTAATAAATATTTCAGATATTAATTTATCAAATATTAATAAAAAAGAAACAAATGATAAATCAATATTAAATACTATAACAAAATTTTTCACATCCTATAATATTACACCATATCATAAATTAGAAGAAAATTATAATTTTTGTCATGATTCAAATAAATATAATACACAAAAATTTATATTTAATGCTAAATATATCAATGATCCTGATTTAAGAAACGTATTATTAGATTACACTAACACATATCATAAAGTTATAAACAATAATTTATCAATAAATATAAATAATGATAATAATTTAATTCCAATTGAAAAAAAAGTTAATAATGGGGAATTCACTTATTCAGAATATTTAATTAAAATAATTAATGAAATGGATTATAAATCATTATCTGCAGAATATTTTTTTGTTTTAAGTGATCGTCCATTTTATTTTTATAATAAACAAAAACATTATGGTTTTGAAAATTTAAATAAAGGTGATATATTATTAAATCCATATATAATATCAACAACATATGATATTGAAAAAAATTATTTAAATTTTCAAAAAGATTATGGTTATAAATTTTTATTATTTGTTAATAATCGTGCAAAATATATAAATATTGCAGATTTTTCTCCTTTTGATTATGAGTGTGAAATTATTTTACCACCCGGAAAAATAATTTATCTTGATAAATTTGTTCATGAATACATTGATGATTCTAATTTATATAAAAAAATTAATGTTATTATTGGAATATATCAAAATTTAGATGATTTACCATATAAATTTGATGATTTACGAAATTATTTTATTACATATAATAAATCTTTACATAATAGTGAATACGATGAATATAACTTTGATGATACAAAATCTGCAAATATATATATTACAAGTATTGCACCATTTTTAACTATATATAATTATGATGATTTACCTAATTATTTTTTAGAAAAAATATATAAAAATATTAATCCATTAGAAAATATGTTTTCAGTTAATACTGATGTAAGTTATGGTGAATATAATGGATTAGATGATGGAATTTATTTTTATAATATAGATTACACTATAACTTTACATAGTGGCAGAAATATTAATAATAAATTTAATGATACTATGTATTTTTCAGAATATAATACTGCATGGTTTTATGGTTATGTGCGGAATAATCATACATTTACAAATGATGTATTTACATATGAATTAAAAGGAACACCAGAAAACCCAATTAAATTATTGGATATTTTAAATGCAAATAATGTTAAACATATTTATAATTTTTATATGTCTGACTTTATAACATCTGCAGAAGCAGATTGTTTAAATACTTATTTTAATTTTGATAAACATTATGATAAATATTTTATTTTTAATAATAAAAAAATAAGTTATTTTAATTATAATGGTTTACGATATGGAAGTAAACACATATTAAAATATAGTGCATCTACACAAAATGATACATTAATGTATGATATATTAACAAAAAAAATATTTAAAGGTTTTAAATTTGATGGTTATATATGTAAAGCATCATTTAGTATGGAACATAAAGGTAACATTTTTAGTGATGAAATTTGTATTAAAAATTGTTTGGCTTTACATAATAATAATATACTTTCTATTAAAGAAAATTCAATTCTCAATTTTTATAATATTCCTACTAATCCTGTTAATAAACAAATATTTGAAGCAATGTACTCATTGTATTATAATATGAATAAATTAAAAATTAATCCATTATATGATCATTTTCAAACTGATCAAGTTTATAATACTGTTTTAACTAAACATGATTATTGGGTTTATAATTTCTTTGAAAATATATACAAATTTTATATAAAAAATATATAAAAAATATTATGCACCATAAACTCCTACAGTTTTAGCATGTGTAGTTAATACAATATTATTATTAATTTTATTATTATCTGCTTTTAATTCAAGATACATTTTAATAAAATTATATAATACTTTTTCATCTGTATTATGTAATGCTTCATATGAATTAATCATTAAATTATAATAACTTCTTGTTAATAATAAATCATCATTAATCATGTTGCATGTTTCTTCATATAATTTTTTATTTAATGGTGAAACATTAAAATCAGTAGCATTCATATTATTTCTATATGTATATTCATTATATTTAACATCCATAATATATTCACATATTTCACGTGTATTAATTAAATCTTTAGAAATACCTAATTCAATAGGAGTTAAATACATAATTTTAATCGAAACATTATTTGGTTTATTATTATAATTAATATTACGAAATGTTTTAATTAACTCATTTTCTTCATTATCACCAATATAAATTATACCATCTGTGTCAATTGAATAATTATTAATAAAATCAGTAAATGTCTTATTAATTGACTTGGTATCATTAATATATTGAGTAATATTATCCATTATAATATGTATTATATTTATATATAATATATATAATAAATAATTTATAAAATCAATTTTTTTATACTTAAAAAAATGATATAATTACTATATACTCTTTATAATATATACTTATTATTAAATGCAAGTTAAAGAACGATATACTTTAGATACTTTTCAACAAAAGGCATGTGATGCTTTAGATAATAATTATAATATTTTAGTATCAGCCCCAACGGGATCTGGTAAAACGGCAATAGCAGAATATGCCATTGAAAAAACATTAGAAATTGCAGATGCATGTATTATATACACCTGCCCAATTAAATCATTATCAAATGAGAAATATTATGATTTTACAAAAAAATATGAAAATAAAGTAAGTATTGGATTAATGACAGGTGATATTAAAATTAATGAAAATGCTCAAATTATTATTATGACAACAGAAGTATTATTAAATATTTTATCAGGAAGTAAAGATATAAATATTAAATGTATTATTTTCGATGAAGCACATTATTTAAATGATGATGAAAGAGGTCATGTATGGGAAAAATGTATTATTTATAGTCTTTTGAAATATGATTGTAAAATTGTTTTATTATCAGCAACTATTGGTAATATTGATATTGTAATGGATTGGTTGAATTCTATTCAGTCAGAAAAGAAATTTGAAAAAATTATTAAATTAGATAGACCAGTACCACTTAAAGAATATTTTGTAAATAGTAAAAATAAATTTATTCCTGTTAATGATATTAATTATAAACAAGTTGTTCAACATTGGGAATGGCTCAAGTCAAAAGATTATTCTGTTAATTATGAATTAAATAAATTAATTGAAAAAATATCTAATCAAGAAACAATTTCTTCAGAAGATTCAACTATTTTAGGTATTCCTGCTATTGTTTTCGTCTTTTCTAAAAATAAATGTGAAGAATTTGCAAATGATATTGAACATAGTCTTGTTAATCCTAAGGAAGAAACAGAAATTTTAAATTTTTATCAATCTAATCTTAAAGGATATGAAAATACTAAACAATATAATGATTTAATTAAAATTATTAAAAAAGGTATTGCGTATCATCATTCTGGATTAATTCCAAGAATTCGAGAAGTAATTGAATTTTTAATGAAAAATAAATTAATTAAATTAGTATTTGCAACTGAAACATTCGCTGTTGGTTTAAATTTTCCTGTTAAAACAGTGGTATTAACTAGTATTAGAAAACCAACTGAAAATGGTTATAGAAATTTATTAGTATCAGAATACAAACAAATGGCAGGTAGAGCAGGTAGAAGATTTATTGATAAAGTTGGTAATGTTGTTTTATGGTTTTATCCAGAAAGCACTAAAAGAAATAAAAATATTTATCCATTATGGACAGAATTATATCATATTATAAATGGATCTATGAATCAAATAACATCAAAATATATATTAGAACCAAATTATATTTTAAAACATTTAGATGATTTTTTGGATATTTCTGATAAATCATTCAAATATTATAAATTTATTAAAAATAATAATAATTTAATTATTTCTGATAATTTTCAAGAAATTATTGATAATATTAATATTTGTGAATATGATAATGATTTTATGATATCCTATAAAAAAGATTATCATAAATTATATAATAAATTAACTTTACAAGAACAAAAAGAGTTTGATTCTATTTTCAAGTTATATCAAAATAAAATTAAAAAAACAGAATATGATTATTTTAAACAAGATATTGATAATATTCTATATTTTTTAGAAAATTTAGAACTTATTACAATTAATGAAAATAATAAATATATTAAAACTAAATGGGGAAATATCGCACAATCACTCATTTATATTAATCCAATTATTTTTGTTACAGAAATGGATGTTATTGTCGAAAATTCAATTGATATTATTCCAATTTTATCAATGTTTATTGAAGATGGTGATAATAAAGATTATGTTGTTCCACCTGATTCTATTGTATCTTATTTTGATGAACGTATTAATACTGTATATAAAGATTGTATGATATTACCTAATTGGAAATTTTATCCTAAAAATTATAATATCGTTTATGATTGGCTTTATACTGATATTCATATTGATGAACTTGCTAAAAAATATGATATTGATTGTGGATTAATTGTTAAAATTATGATTAAAATGTATCAAATTATTGAAGAACTTATTAAAGTTTTACCTGATATTAATAAAGTCGAATTAGTAGATTATATTACTAATTTAAAAGAAAAAATTATTAGATTACCTATTACGATTGATAGTCTTTATATTCATAAATAATATTACATTCTATAAACATTACGTAATATTCTACGAGAATTATTAGCAGTTTGTTTACGTTGATTAATATTATTTACAGTATTCTTTGCTACTGTTTTAACTTCTTGTACTGTTTCAACTACTTCTTCTTTGGCTTTGGTTGCAACTTTTTCTACAGTTTGTTTAACTTCTTGAACAGTTTCAACTACTTCTTCTTTGGCTTTGGTTGCAACTTTTTCTACAGTTTCTTTAACTTCCTGTACAGTTTCAACTACTTCTTCTTTTGCCTTTGTTGCTAATTTAGTTGCATTATTACTAAGATTTTGTGCTTCCTTCTTAATATTATTAGTAATATTAGTTACTGGTTTAGATATTTGATTAACAATTGGTTTAACTGCTTCAACTACTTTAGTTTCAATTACTGGAATATCTTGTTTTATTTCTTTTTCTATCTTATTAATAGTTTCATCTACTTGTTCTAAAACAGGTATTACGGCTTCTTCTATCTTTTCTTCCGTTTTTGCTGCAGATGTTACTTTTGCTTTTAATCCATCTTTAGCCTTAGACATTATCTTAGAAGCATTATTAATCATATTCGATGTAGCATTTTCAACTTTTGATAACATCTTTTGAACACGTGATTTATTTTCAACTGGTTGAGTAGTATCAGTAGTTGTTACATTAGTATCAACATTTTCAGAAATAGATATATTCATAGCAGTTGCATCATTTTGTGCCTTTTGTTCTTTATCAATATTATAAGTAGTAATAAACCAGTTAAGATAAACTTTATCAGTATTTGCCAAAGTGACAACATCTTTAAGATTATCAATATTAATTTCATCAACATTAATCTCTTGAGAAGATAATTGTAATTGATTGCATGATGATTTAATATTTGCTAATACAACTACACGTGGATCATTATAACTTAAAATGTATGAATTTGAAACATCCAGTTCAACTGCTTTCTTATACAAACTATCATCAGTAATAGTATAATCTGAAATAGTAGTATTATCTTTCTTAGTAATAAATTTTGCACCTGCTTGGTAATTAAATACTTTAACGTTTGCATCACCTGTAAATTTATAGGAGATTATATCATTATTATAATCTAATTTGTTATATATAGTATTATCAAAATTAGTATAACATATTAAAGTTGGAGTAGTAATCACATTAAATTTAATTGGATCAAAACCTAATTGACCATACCAGTTAGCACCAATACCATAAAGTATAGTTAAACCATCTTTTTGTACTGATACTAAAGTATAATAGTCACCACATACTACATCAACAATCTTACCATCAAATTGATATTCAGATGGAATAAGTTGATTATATGTATTATCACCAAAAGTATATAATTTATTATCAGTAGTTAACAATGCAGTATGGAAATAACCACATGATATCTTTGCAATATTATCATTAATTGGTAGATTCAATTGTTTTTGTTCGTTATTACCAAAAATATGAACTTTCTTTTTGTCTGTTAAAATAACAGTATGAGAATCACCACATGCGACTGATATTGGTTTACCGTCAAATTTATTAGGTGGAATTAATTGACATTGACCATGTTTATTTGATCCAACCAGATATACTCTATTAGTAGTGGTAATAATAGCAGAGTGATAACTGCCACATGCAATACTTAATATATTTTCTCTGATTGCTGGTAAATTTACTTGACCATAATCATTATTACCAAAACCAACTAATTTATTATTATTAAATACAGCAACGGTATGATACTTACCACATGCTACAAGTGTGCAATTATTATTTTTATTTTCTTCAATAATTTGTTTTCCTAATTGACCAAACTTATCATCACCGAATGTATATAATCTATTTTTATTATTAACATTAACAATTACAGCAGTATGAGTTTTACCCCATGCAACACTTACAGGTGTTCCTTCTAAATCAACTGCTTTATCAAAAGTCGAACGTTTTAATTGTCCAAAATCGTTATTACCAAATGTATATAATTGTTTTACACCATTATTAATACCAACAATTGCAGTGTGAGATGTTCCTGCTGAAATATTCGAAATTTCTGTTACACCATCAATAGTTAATTGAGTTGGAATAAATGTTGGTATAAATGTATTAAGATTATTAATAACACCTAATTCACCATATTTATTGGAACCAAATACATATAACTTATTATCTTCTGTTAATACTACAGTATGACTGCCACCACATACTACATTCTTTGGAATTCCTTCAATTATTACTTGTTCTGGAGTAGATGTAAATGATCCAATATTGTATTTAATACCTAATTGACCAAATTCGTTACTACCAAAAGTATATAAAGAATTAACTCCATCTTT
>Ga0214921_10011885_pt1 | contig 10498 bp, 6 predicted proteins | sample LL1505_MetaG_FD_177992 | JGI IMG/M metagenome (GOLD analysis project Ga0214921, IMG submission 177992) | Freshwater microbial communities from Lake Lanier, Atlanta, Georgia, United States - LL-1505 | ecosystem: Environmental > Aquatic > Freshwater > Lake | place: USA: Georgia | collected 2015-05-28
CAAGTGTTTGGCAAGCGAAGCGTTTGCCTGTGTGTAAGAGCTTGCCAAACTGTTGCTTTGAGCGTTGGCATTGGTTTTCCCAAGTAGTATTTTCGTTCCCGTCAGTCATCTTGCATGTTTGCTAACGTTTTGCGGCTTTGCGAAGGTGGCGATTTTCACCACTAAACTTCAATTGAAAAGCTGAACTTGAGCCTACCACTTTACTGTCATACGAAGCACTGCACCGCCACTTTTGCAAAACCGCTGTTGGCAGCTGGTGTTCTGTCGTCCGTGTATGTAAACCATTGTCATTGTTGAGTTTAACAGTCTTTGTAGTGTCGGTTTGTGTGTCGGGTTTTTTAATTTTCTCAAGAGGGAAGGAGAAAAAAAATTGAATTTCTTTCTGCGTTGGGAAAAGCACACTCTTTGCCAAGTTTTGGCTTGTGTGTCGGTTGGTGCGACTTGGCAATGTGTGTGCTTTTGTGCGTTGGCTTTTCATTTAGCTATGACTTTTAATTCGTTTGAAATGAAATTCATCTATGTAGTTTATTACTTGAATAGTGTTTTTGGCAAACTGTCTTAGTTCCGCTTCTGAAATAAAAATAAATTCTTCCGCTTTGTGAATGTTACCGTGTGATTCGTGGTCTGAAATTTTCTTTAAATGATTTAATCTTTCAATTACCCTGTCTTTGTTTAAACCATCAAGTTCTCGGTCCTCATAATTTTTAAATTCCGTAACCATTGCTTTTATAAGTGAGTCTAATCCTGGAAGCCTACCTTTGTCATCATTGACTTTAGCTAGTTTGAAACCCAAAAATGTTTCCAAAACAATCCTCATATAATTAGGAAGATAATTTTTGACCGAATCGTAACCTATTTGTTTCTCTTTGAAATCAATAATTGTCTTTAGCTTATGAATGTATGTATTGGTAAAGTTTTTAAGGCTAGAGGGCAAATCTTTTATGAATGGCGAAATTGTTGAAATATAATATTCATTTATGTTGTCGTTTATTTCGGGATTTGTTCGCAAAGCATTGTACATATATTTGATAAAAACCAAATTGTGGCTAAGTATGAAAACTTGTTTTGGCTGTTTTGCAGGGTTGTCCTTATTGAAAAATAGAAATGAATCAATCAGGTTCGCTGTTTGAAAAACTCTGTTATCATCAAGGCTTGAAATTGGGTCGTCAATAACAACAACCGTATTTTCAAATTCTTCTTTACTGCCTTCTATTTTTTCAACTCTTAATTTACTAATGAAGTAAGCAAAAGCTAATGCAGTTTTTTCGCCCTCACTTAGTGAGAAACCAAATTTTGATTTTTTCCTTCCTGTTTCAGTAAAAGTAATCGTTATGTTGTCTTTAGATTTAGATTTATCTCTATCAATGATGAAATGATAGATGCCAAAATGCTTTAAATAAATATTTACAAACTTAGATTCAGCATTGAGTTTTGATAATTCTTCACTTCTTTGAGTTTGTAACTGCTCTGAGGTTTGTTTAAAGAAACTTGAAATAGTTTGACAAGTACTGGCTATCTCTGAATTTGTTCTTCTCTTGGATTCAAAAATATTGTTCTCCTTTTGGTTAAGTTCAACAGAAACAATCTGTTTTATTTTATCCTTTATTTCTTTAATAATATCCTCAATGTTTTTTCCTTTTAGTGTGTTAATTTCTTTGTCAATGGCTTCTTCTATAGTATTGATAAATTTTCTAATTATCTCTTGATACGCTTGAATTAACTCTACTGCACTGCCATCTATTTTTATTGTTGAGTCAGGTGCAGACTTTTTCTCTTTCAATTTAAGAAGCACACTTTCTAATGAACTTAATAAATCCTCATTTCTGTCGAAAACAAAGTTGTCTGCTTTAATGTCATATAATTTAATTGTCTCGACAATATCGGTGCTTATTTCATAGTTGGCACTTAAAAAATCGAAACTCTTTAGCTTTTCAATGTGATTGACAAGATTATCAAGAAAATCAAAAAGTTTAATGATTGCTTCGCTGTAATGAGAAGTGTATTCCTGTAAAATTGAGTCAATATTATCTGTTAGGTCTGAATTGCATAATGGGCAATGACTATCAATATCTTTTGATAAGAACAATAATCTACCACCTTTTTTAAACCAATCATTTACATCTCCAATCTGATTTTGTATTTTCTTCTCCTCAGATTTCTGTTGATACTTGTTAATTCGTTCTTTTAGATTATTCTTAGCGGATAGGCTTATTGGATGTTCTAAAAAAGCGTTTAAATTCTCAAAATCAATTCGTATTTCACTTAAAGTGCTAAGTCTTTCTTTGATTGCACTTAATCGAGCGATTGTACCGCTTTGTTTTGATACATTATCATAATTCCAATATAATTTGGATAGCTCGTTTCTTAGTTTAGAAATATCGCCTTCAACTTTATAGGTAATATCGGGTTTTACGTTTGTTAGACGAGAATTTGATATTTTACTTTGAAAATCATCAGCCAAAGGTTTCCAAATAGCATCAAGTTTATTCTGTATTTCCTTTATCCAATAATTGATTTTTGTACTTCTTTTCAGTACTATCTCAATTTCTTTATCAATCAAATTGATTTTTTCATTTGTCAATTTGATTTCGTTGCTGAAAGAATCAATATTTGAGGTGTTTCCATTGTAAACACTATCAGAAACAAATTTTGAATTGAAAACATAAATGTCAAGTTCTGAAGCGATAATATTTTTCAAAGAAATTTTACCGTTTGTTGTTTCAATTTCTATTTCTGAATCACTCTCTGTTAATTCATCAAAAAGTGTTTGTTTATCCTTACAATGTTTGGATAACAGATAAAGGATATTACTAAATGTTGTTTTACCGCTTCCATTATTACCAAACAGAATATTTACCTTATCAAATGGTTTATTTGCATTTGTTGTAAGGTCTTCGTAACAACCAACTTTTTTTATGGAATTAAATTTAGTTATCATCAATTCAAATTCATTCCGTTAATAAATGTCTCCACAAAATCCACAATTCGTTTCAAAATTCTGTCGCCTAATTTTTTGCGTTGCAATAAGCTTGGTTTTTCACCTTCAATAAGTTCTAAAACTTCGTCACGGAGTGGCTCTCTTTCTGCAAATAAAAAATCTTCAATGAGTTTTTCTGTTTTCTCGGCTGATAGATTTTCTTCTAGTACGATTTTAGAAAATTCCTTTTGCTGTTCTTCACTCCAAAACTGCTCAAAGGCAGGTGTAATGTTATCGGGGTCGCTGATAATTGGAAGATTCTCTAAAATAAATTTCTCTATGAGTTCTCGTTTGCTTCTTAATGTTGCTTCTGTACTCAATAAGTTGAAAATCTCCTTTTCTGCTTTTGTCGTGTCTTTCTGTGTTTGTGATTTCAGTTTTATTAAAAGTTGAATGATGTATGAAACATTGATTTCATCACGGTGTATCAACTCCAATTCAAAGTCCACATCTTCCAAAATGGAAACTTTCTCTTTTTGGTGGTTGCTTTTTACTTTGTCGTATAAGTCAAGGTATTTGCTTTTAAAATCCTCAAATTGCTGTTCGTTCATTTTCAAATCTTCCCATTTGAAGTCTGAAAAGGCTGTGAGAATGTTTTTTATCCTCATTAAATCACGGAACGCCTTAATGAAGCTAAGTTCGTCATCTTCGGTTTCAAGGTCATTTACTGCGTCTGTTGTCGGTGTAACGTCTAATAGCTTTTCAAATGCTTCATCAAACTTGGCAACATAATCTTCATAAGGTTTCATTATGATAACCTCAATCGCTTCTTTGTTGCTGAATAAGGTAATGGCTTCGTCTGTTCGGTTTTTCAGGTTTCTGAAAACAACAATATTGCCCTGTGATTTCTGTTCGTTTAAAATTCGGTTGGTTCGGCTGAATGCTTGAATCAATCCGTGATATTTTAAGTTCTTGTCAACGTAAAGCGTGTTCACTTTCTTGGCATCAAAACCTGTCAGGAACATATTCACCACCAATAAAACATCAATGCGATTGTTTACATTTTCGGGTTGGCGTTCTCGGTCTTTCAGTTTCTTTGAAATATCGTTGTAGTAGTTGTAAAAATCCTCACTGGTTTTGGTAGAATATTTTACATCATACAATTGATTGTAGTCTTCAATATATTCATCCAATTTTTCACGGCTGTGGGCTTGCAAGCCATATAAAGCCCTTGGTTCTTCTACAACAGAAACTTCTTCGGGAATAAAGCCATTGGCATCTGCATCATCTTCGTTGGCTGCATAGCTGAAAATGGTTGCAATATTTAGATTGTGTTCTCCTGCTAATTTTTTGCGTTTGAAAATATCGTAATAGCGAATCAATGACTTTACACTGTCCACGCAAAACATTGCCGAAAAATCCTTGCTGTGTGTTTTTCGGTTGTGATTGTTGATGATGTAATCAGCAATTTTTTCTAATCGCTTTTCATCTTCCATCAACTCCTGTGTGTCAATGTCTTCAACCTCAATATCTATTTCGGTTGCTGTGTCTTTTTGCTTGTATCTGCCTACATACTCAACCGAAAACTTCAACACGTTTTCGTCTTTGATGGCATCTGTAATTACATATTTGTGCAAACAGTCTTCAAAAAGGTCTTTAGTTGTTCGTTTGCCTAATTCGTTTTTGTTGGCATTGTCGGCAAAAATGGGAGTTCCTGTAAATCCGAACATTTGAGCATTGTTGAAATACTCTTTTATTCTGTTGTGTGTTTCTCCAAACTGGCTTCGGTGGCACTCGTCAAAAATGAAAATGATTCGCTTGTCTTTCAAGTCAGCCATTTTCTTTTCGTACTTCAATTTACTGATGGCAGTATTGAGTTTCTGAATAGTAGTTACAATTAGTTTGGTGTTTTTGGCTTCACCTTTTTTGTCTTTATATGTACCAATAAACTGTTTTACCAAATTGGCGGTATTGTCTGTGCCGTCAATGCAACCATCACTAAAACTGTTGAACTCTTTGGTGGTTTGGTAGTCCAAATCTTTTCTGTCCACTACAAAAACAACTTTGTGAACTTCAGGGAAATTCATCAAAATTTGACTGGCTTTAAAACTGGTTAGGGTTTTGCCCGAACCTGTGGTATGCCATATATAACCGTTTTTGTTGGAGTTTTTTACTCGGTCAATTAAAGCTTCTACCGCATAGAATTGATACGGACGAAGTACCATTGGAATTTTGTAAGCTTCATTGAGTACAATGTACTTGCAAATCATTTTACTGATGTGGCAAGGCTCTAAAAAAGCATCTGTGAAACCGTTGAGAATATTGGTCAATCGCTTGTTTTCAAAATCTGTCCAATAGAAAGTTTGTTTGAAACTTTGGTTTCGGTTGTTGGCGTAATACTTTGTATTTACTCCGTTGCTGATGATGAAAATCTGAACATATTGATACAAGGCGGAATTGGCACCAAATGAATGCCGTTGATAACGATTGACTTGGTTAAAGGCCTCTTTGAGTTCTAAACCTCTGCGTTTGAGTTCTATTTGAACCAATGGCAAACCGTTGATTAAAATCGTAACATCATAACGGTTTTTGTATTTGCCTTCTTGGGTTACTTGGTTGGTTACTTGGTATTGATTTTGACACCAATGTTCCGTATTCAGAAATTCAAAATAGAGATTGTCTCCGTTATCCCTTACAATATGTTGCTTTTGGCGAAGTGTTTTTGACTTTTCAAAAATAGAACCTTTATTTAAGAGGTTCAGCACCTTGTCAAATTCAGCATCTGAAAACGAAATTTGATTGTGTTTTTCTAATTGGCTTTTAAGGTTAGCTATCAGTGCCTTTTCGTCTGCAATAGGAAAGTAAGCATAACCCAATTTTTGCAACTGGGCAATCAATTGTTCTTCTAATATTTGTTCGCTTTGTTTACTCATAAATCCAACTGCAATCTTGTTTTAGCGTGTCCTACTAATTCGCTATATGTAAGCACCTTAATGTTTTTGTAAGTATTTTTTAACTCCTTGTATGCCAATTTCCCGTTTGTTTCATATTGACCTTTTGAAATTTTTGCTTTTTGTGAAGCATTAAGATTTTCATATTGGGTGAAAATGGAATTAGAACTACCTATTATAATTGTTCCTGTAGGTCTAACAGATTCAACATCTAAATTATCGGCACCTATTTGTTCTTGAAGAAAATCTCTAATTTTTTTATTGTCAATTTTGAAGCTTTCATCATTGTCTCTATTGATTGTTGTGATGTATCGTTCGCATTGAGAAATTGCTGCTGCTAATGTTTTTGTTGGGTAAAACTTTTTTCTACCAAAATCAAAATCCATTAATATTTCATCTGACCTTTTTAGTTCTACAAGTTCAATATCGCCTAAGTGGGTAATAAGAATTAAATCTAATTGAGAACGAGATAAATCACCGTGGTGAATAATATATTTGTTTGTATTAATCATTGCAGGCACACCAAAAAATGTATATTGACCATATTTAGTCAAAATCTTTTCCATCAAATCCTCAGGGCCTTTAATTTGAATTTTAGGGAAACCAAAATATGTATTTCCAATAATTTTTGCTTCGGCAGTAGTAATTATTGATTTACTTAATATTTGTTCTTCAATGGTTTTTATCAGCCAATCGACTTGCTTGTTAATCTTTTTTTCAACTACAAGATTGATGTTTTCGCCTGTTTCAAGATTTCCTGTAAGTTCTATTATGTCAGCCTGTGATACTTGATTACTGGCGATTATCTCTTTTAGTGCAAGGGAATAGTCTTTTTGTGCTTCAGCCTCATTCAATTCAATATCAAAATGATTTTTTAAATATGGTGCTACTCGATTTCTTATCCGAATATTTTTATCAATTCCTTCTTCTCTTGCTATTTTTTTATAATCCTCAAATAGTGATTTTGTTGTATAGAGTATCGGTGGTTCAACTTTGTTTACATTTGAAATGACTACCTTATTGAGGTCTTGGGCAGTAATGTTTTTCATAAAACCTAAGAAAAATCCAAAGTTTTTATCAGGTTTTGAACTAGATGAACTAATAAGGGAAAGATTTTCACGGTTCAATTCAATTTTTACTGTGTAATCTCTTGTATAAAAGCGGTCGATTCCGTCATAGGTATATCCATTTTCGGTGTATTCAACAAAATTTTGATTATACTTTATTAGAATCTTATTACCTGCTTTAAGGCTACGATTTGTCAATGACATATTGCCATTGATACACCTGTTAAGTTTGGTTTTTAATAATTCTATTGGTTCTTTTTTAACAGCCATTAGCAGAATAATTTACTTAACAATGCCTTTTTAAAGTTTCTAGTTTCTTCCAATTGCTCGTTTACCAAAGCAATTTGTTTGCTTATTTCATTGAAAAATGAAACAATTTTTTCTTGCTCTTTAATTGATGGAAGGTAAATCTTCAATTTTTCAAATTCTGATTGACCGAGTGTTTTATTTCTTCCTGCTCCTCCTGGTGAAGCTAATTCGAGGTATGTTTTACCTCTTGGTGTAAGGAAAAATAAAAGGATATAGTCAAGGTTTAACAATCCTTTTTTGGGTTGATACATAGGAAACCTATGAGATGCTACCATCCCTTTTTCTGATGATGTTGTCTTTGTAATTGCTCTTTCCCAAGCAAAAACAATATTTAGTATTAGCTTGTCTTCTTCAATCCAAAATACCCTTTTATTGCCAAGACTTTTACCTGTTACAGCTTCTTTATGAAAAATTCCTTTTCCGTGTGACCTGATTCCGATTTGAGTATATAATTGACTTGGGGTAACATCCACAGGATTAGAATATCTGTCTAGAACATTTTTTATAGAATGTTTTTTCCATTCTGGAAAATCCTTTCCATTTTCATCTTTAAAGCGGAGTTTTTTGGTAAATATTTTTTGTGTTATTCCTTTTTTGTATAGCTCTAAATTTTCTTTTTTCTCTGTGAGTTGAGCAATTCGGTTGTCTATCTGAATTAAAAAATCAGTTATTTTTTTCTGTTCTTCTTTTTGAGTTGGAAGGTAAATTTTAGCACCATTCAAAAAATCTTCATTTCCAATGTTCATAGTGTTTTTAGCACCTTTATGAACTAAAGGAACGAGGTAGTTATAAGTATTGACCCAAGAGGAAAAATAAAAATCAAGCAACAAACCCATTTCAATATTTTTCGGTTTGAAAACAGCATACAAAACCGAAACCACTCCTGTTCGGTCTAGTTTGTTTTGTTTTATAATTCCAAAAGGAAATCCTGCAGTCGGGCTTTTCGTGTAAACCACATCATTTGGGTAAACTACTTTGTAATTTGAAATATCATCAGAAGCATAAGACCTACCTAAATGCTCTATTTGGTTTATCAAACCTTTTTCTTTGGCAACAGAAAATACCTCCTCAAATTGGTTTTTTGAGTTTCTTGATTTATGTTCTTTTAAAATTTCCTTGAGTTGTAAAGGTTTCCAATCCTCTTTAAATTCAGGAAATCGCAAGGCTGGTTTTGTGCTTGTGTTTCTCATCATTAAAAGGGCGTTGAAATATTTAGTTCTTTACAAAATTTAGCTATTTCACTTTCGGTTGATTTTATGTCTTTGTCCAACTCAACCAATTTACTAGAAACAGTATCTAAATCAATTTCTTCTTCCTCCTCAAAAGTATCAACATAGCGAGGTATGTTTAAATTGTAATCGTTTTCACGAATTTGTTCAAGCGAAGCAACAAAACTGTACTTATCTTCTGTTATTCTGTTTTGATAAGTGTTTATGATTTTATCAATATCTTCTTGTCGCAAATAGTTTTGAGTTCCTTTTGCATAGTGTTGGCTGGCATCAATAAAAACTACATCATTAGGGTTTTCTCTACATTTCTTGAAAACCATTATACAAGTTGGTATGTCAGTTCCAAAAAATATCTTTTCGGGTAATCCAATTACTGCATCTAAATAGTTTTTGTTTTCAATCAAAAATTTACGAATGTGTTGTTCTGCTCCACCTCTGAATAATGCACCGTGAGGGAGAACAATTGCCATTGTACCATTTTCGGCCATATGGTAAATCATATGTTGTACAAAGGCAAAATCGGCTTTGCTTGATGGTGCTAATTTTCCGTATTGGCTAAAGCGGTCATCACTTGTAAAAATAGGATTCGCACTCCATTTGGCAGAGAAAGGCGGATTGGCAACAATGGCTTCAAAAGGTAAATCGTCAATGTGTTGCGGATACTCCAAAGTATCTTCTTGCTTAATGTCAAATTGACGATAATGCACACCATGCAGAATCATATTCATTCGGGCAAGGTTGTATGTAGTACGATTCATTTCTTGTCCGTAAAACATTGCTACATCTTTTACTTCTCTTGCCACTCGCAACAACAAAGAGCCTGAACCACAAGTAGGGTCGTAAACCGATTTTAGTTTTTGCTTTCCTGTGGTAACAATCTTTGCCAATATTTTAGAAACTTCCTGCGGTGTATAAAATTCACCTGCTTTTTTCCCTGCACCGCTGGCGAATTGTCCAATCAAATATTCGTAAGCATCACCCAAAACATCTAATTCCGTGTTTTCCAACTTGAAATCAATCTTGTCAAGGTGCGTCAGCACCTTAGCAATAATTGTATTTCTTGCTTCGGGTGTTTTGCCCAATTTGGTACTGTTCAAATCCATATCTTCAAAGAGGTTGTCAAAGTCCTCTTCGCTGTCTGTACCCATTGTACTCAATTGGATGTTGGTCAGTATTTTTTGAAGGTCTTCAAGTATGAAGTTTGTTTTGCTTTCGTCAAATTGGTCAATGTCTTCGTTGTTGCCCATTCCTCTTTTAGCCACTTCGGTAAAGAGTTCTTCGGGTCTAAGGAAGTAGCCCAATTTCTCCAAAGCTTCTTCTTTAATAGCTTCTAAAAAGTCGTTGGATTGTGCTGTTTTTGGTGTTATTTCACGAAACTTGATTTTGTCTTGTTTCAAGATGTCGTTAGCGAAAATTTCCATTTTCTCGCTCAGATATTTGTAGAAAATGAAGCCTAAAATATAGTCACGGAACTCGTCCGCATTCATTTTGCCTCTCAGCGTATTGGCTATATTCCAAAGTTGTTGTTCTAATACTCGTTTTTGGTCTTCACTCATTTAAAATTCTCTTTATTTATTGGTTCGCTAAATTACTTTTTATTGTCGGTGTTTCTGTCCGTGCGTTGGCTAAAAAATGGCTCTTTTGGTTTTTTGAGCGTTGGCTCGTGTGTTGGAAAAAACCAAATGTGCCATTTGTGCGGTGGCAATAGAAATTCAATTTTTTTTGTGCGGTGGGGAAAAAATTAAAACACAGAAGGGTATGCAATGAGTGTCGGCTTACTCGTTGTCCGTTTGTTGTATCGTTTTTATGTCCGTATTCACTTGTCAAAATGGTTTACTTTTTCTCTATTTTTTAGTCGTCTGTTTGTTGTTGTCGGGTCGTCCTTTACACTTGCTGCCAACTTACTTATAACCTTACCAAAAGTACTTCAAGCGGTTATAAATGTGTTGTATTGGTATACTAATGGTAACTTCTATAAATATAGAAAAAACCATTTATAAATCATCAAAAGGCGAACGAATTTGC
>Ga0214921_10011886_pt1 | contig 10498 bp, 6 predicted proteins | sample LL1505_MetaG_FD_177992 | JGI IMG/M metagenome (GOLD analysis project Ga0214921, IMG submission 177992) | Freshwater microbial communities from Lake Lanier, Atlanta, Georgia, United States - LL-1505 | ecosystem: Environmental > Aquatic > Freshwater > Lake | place: USA: Georgia | collected 2015-05-28
CGCAATGCCCCAACCGTTGAGCTGTGGGTAAGGCAAGAAGCCTGTTCTTTGGTTCGCATGCATTGGAGTCCGGAGCAAATTGCAGCAAGATTGCCTATCAGTCATGAGACGATGTACCAGCATGTTTATGCGGACATGGCTCAGGGCGGAGTTCTTTGGAAGAGTCTGCGCTGCCAAAAGCAAAAGAGGAAGCGCTACGCGGGTGGGCGAGATCGGCGCGGGCAAATCCCCAACAGACAGCCGTTGAGCGAGCGCCCCTTGCATATTGAAGCTAGACGCCAGGTGGGTCATTGGGAGTGTGACACCGTCATAGGTGCAAGACACAAAGGTGCTGTCGTAACGAGGGTCGAACGCAAGAGCGGGTATGCCGTCTTGGCAAAGGTGGTGAATAAAACGTCGGACTTGGTTAGCTCAGCCATAGTGAGCAACCTCAAGCCCTTCGCCATCAGGGTAAAAACACTGACCTACGACAACGGGAAAGAATTTGCGGCGCACGGGTTGATTGATCAACAACTTAACAGCACTGCTTACTTTGCCAGGCCATTTGCTAGCTGGGAGCGAGGCAGCAATGAGAACCTTAACGGATTGCTGCGCCAATACATCCCAATGAAACGAGCCATGTCTACGGTTAGTGATGAGGAAATTAAAATGATTCAAAACAGATTAAATAACAGACCCAGAAAACGATTGGGGTTCAAAACACCCGCAGAGGTGTTTCATCAATCACTCAAGCGCGTTGCGCTTCGAACTTGAATCCGCCTGTAAATGAAACTGCAGTACAAATTCTTTATTCCATTAATTTATTGTTGGCTTAGTTTAGCCTCACACTCCTTTGAAGTTATAAATAAAATACCCTCTATATCCGACTCTAAAACTAAGGAAAGCTATTTTAAAAATATAGGGAAAAATTACCAGTATGGTGTCTTTGATTCTTCGGCACATGTTTCTTCACAGTCCATACCAAAGTTAGTAGTCAGCGATCAGCTGGCATTTTCTTTGCCACGTGAGATTACTCCCGCATCACTGGGCTGGCATATCGATGGCAATCTTTTAACCTGGCAGGGGGAGATGGGCCAAGCGCAGTCGTTAAGTCTGCCTCTGCAGCATGCGTCTCAGCCTCAGGCAATCAGTTTAAATGACTTTGATGCTTTATGGCTCGACTATTCTGGCGCTTCAAGCATTGCTCTTTGTAATCCACAAATAACATTGGCTACGCAAACGCGGTCTTATGTATCAGCACCGAAAATAGGCGAAGCTGTTTGGTCAATGTCAACAGCCCCTCCCACAAAAGTATTAAATTCTGTGAGTGCTCAAGAATCTGAGTGGGGGGCTATGGACAATTATTATTTTATGGGCCGACAGCTGCGCCTTAAACCGGATGAGCGCTGGCGTTATCGACAGTCCGACAAGTTTACTTTACTACAGCGGCGTATGCATTTGAACCTGAAAGATGCATTGGTGATGGAAGTCGCCATAAAACCCGGTTCAGTGTTGGAACGCGTCAACTTGATGGTTAACACCAAGGACAACTTGGGAAAAGGGGAGATTGTTGAATTTAATAATTTACCATTGCCCACTTTATTGCTTGATGGCCGTTTAGTTTTGAAGCTAGATCTAAGCGCGGCACTGAAAAGAAGCTTTCCCGATGCATTTACAAAGGCCTCAGAGCGGGATGGGGTCCCACCCCTTTTTTTACAGGAAATATTTTTTTATTTTCCAGGCAATACCGAAAAAATTACTGCCAATAAGCCTTTGCTCGGCTTTAATCTCATCGGAGATATTAATTTAAAAGACAATTATTTTTTTAACAGATTGACTAACGAGGATGTAGCACTAAATGTATACAGCCGCCGCCTCAAAATTGACCTGCGCCCCATTAATGCAGAGGGTAAAGTTGAATTAAAAAAAATCCATATCAACCTGGCCCTAGGGCCTAATGAAAGTGAATGTGCTATCCAAATCAAGACAGTGCGTCTGGTGGGCACCTACAACCAAAAAGTGCCGGTCTTTGCGCGGCAGGTTGAAGACTGGTCGCTCCGCTGGGGCGGGCCTTTCAAGCTTACCGCGCCAGAGTTTGACCAGATTGAAAATCCTGGAATTATTAGCTATCTTCCGCTAAATAAGCTTGTCGAACAAACCAACGAATCCGTTGATTTTCACTTTGAGCCCCAAAAATCAGATCGGGCAGTCGCCAAAGCACAGCCTAGCAACGTGAAGTCTGAGATTTATCAAGTCAATTCCAAAGGAAACTTTTATCAGGCCGCTTCTGGTGCAGGTCTGACAGCCGCTGGGGGCATGATCAGTGAGCCCAATGCACAATGGCATTGGCAGGTAAATGCAAGCATTGGGCCAGACACCTTTTTCTTTGCGGCTTCCGAGGGCACAGAGCAAATTGCGGGGCTGGCGATCACGATGCATACCGCAGATGGAAGGCGACTTAAGCGACTTGTGTCTACCAACACAGCTGTGCCTTTGGTGACGACTCCTACACATATTAAAAGTCTTCATATTGCCATCAGTCCTCGTGCCCTGCCCTATCACCTAAAGATCAAAGAACTGGTGCTGTTTGAACCCTCGGTGATCAGCTACACAGAAGCCTTTCAACTGCGCTTACCCAGAGAGCTTTCTTTTACCCCCAAACCAATACCTTTGGATCCTATATATGGCAGTTTAAATCTTCGGCCAGGGCACGCCTCTGGGCTGGTGCGTGGTGATCTCCATAACTTCAAATTTACTACCAAACTGGACACCCCATTAGAAATCATGAGTGGCCTAAGTTTGAAATTTCGCTTACCCCCCCAGATTGATACCGGTGGGCCATGCCCCTTGGGGCTCACCTTCAAATTTGAGCGGGCTACATTTCAGAGACAGCTTTGCCCCAACTCGCTGACAGCTCAGCTGTTTGTACCTCTTGCAGCTTGGCTGGGCAAAGATGCGGCGGGGCCCAATCTGGGTGCGCTGCAATCCATCGATTGGGCCATACAGCTGCCTGTCACCCACGCAAAAGACCAGCTGGCATCTTTTTCTTTAGATTTTTCGATAAAGGGCTGGGCCTACCAATCAGCCGCCGATCGACTGCTGAGCACGCCCTTATTTACCCTGAACGGGAAACCCGTTTACGCAAAAAAAGACAGCCTTCCTGCCGACAGCGCAAAACTGACCAACAAGTTATGGCTGCCTCTTGAGCAAGATGCCGTTAATCGTCTTTTAGACTCCTCGGGAGAAATCACCATAGTGGAGAACGATTTATTCAAGCTCGATCAGGTTGTGCTGGAGCCCACCATACCAATTGATCGAGAAATTTCGGAAAAACTTACTAACCCTCCCAAGCCCTTCGTGCCGCCGCGTTGGCCTAAATGGTTGTTCGGGGCAAGTCTGTTGCTATTGGCATGGGCCAGCGCCCGCAAGGGATTGTGGTCGCCAGCCAAAACATGGCTATTTGTGAAGCGGCTCATCTCCACACTCTTTTGGGCAGTCAGCAAAAGCACGAGCTACCTCGGACGAAGACTCTGGTTTATGTTGCCTTGGACTGCCGCATGGGAAGCAAGGCTTGAGGGGCTAGCGCGTTTGATTGGATGGTCTATAGTGACGATGGTTCTATATGGGGCGGGATTGTTTCAGAGAGCCCAAAAGGGGGAAAACTACTTTTTCACATTTGGGGGCATGGCGGCCTTAATGACACTGAGAGCCATCATCTTATTGCTTAAACCATGGTTGCGGCGAGCCCACCCCAAATTGGCCAAGTCAATATTTGATGGCCCCGGCAGTCTGTATTTTGCGGCTGCAATTGTTGGCTTGGTGCTGACCGCGCTACTTATAACCGCCATGCTAGAGCCTTTTGCCGAGCAAATGGCAGTGGTGGTTTATTACTGCTTGGTGGTTGGCACGGCTTTGGAGTTGATGGCCTTGAGGCGAGACCAGAAAAGCCAAGCAGAAACCGCAACTCCTCCTGCACAAGAAAGGCCAGTTACATAATCTGGCCCTCCGCTAATTTAGGCTCTTAAAAATGTATTTTTTGGCAAGAGTGAGTCTCTCTGCAAGTATTTTCTTGCTGCTCATCCTCTTAGGTGGGTGTTTGATTGTCAGCTATCAGGGGCAAACCAATGCGCCCAGTCTAGTGTTGCGATTTTTGGCACTGCCAGTGGCCAGTCTGTGGCTGGGCATTACGCTCATCAAGAACAAAGACCTGATGCGATGGATGCAAAGCTATTACCAGCGTATCAGCCCCACCCAGGTGGTGATTGTTGCTTCAGCACTGTACGCCTCGGCGATGTTTGGGATGAAGGCGGCGAAGTCGGTTTCTCTCAATTACGAATTATTTGACGCAGGCCTGTATGTCAACAAGCTGTTCAGGATGTCCCAGGCCAGCCCGTCAGACATGTGGGCGCTGGCACTGGTGGAGGGGCATTTTCAGCCGATATCAGTTTTTTTTGCAGGTGCCTACAGCATCGGCAATTCCCCGCTCGTACCCTATGGGTTGGAGACACTGGTGCTTGCATCGGGTGCGATGCCTGTGTTTCTTCTGGCGCAACGGGTATGGGGCCCTGGCATCGGGGCTGTTGCTCTTGCGCTTGCCTACCTTCTAAGCCCCCTTGTACAGTTTAATGACATTTTGGGTTTTCACCCTGACCATATTGTCTTACCTTCACTGCTGTGGGCTTTTTATTTTGCTGAAGCGGGAAGATTTGGCAGGTCCACCTTAGCCCTGTTGGTGATGTGCCTAGCCAGCGAGCCCTGGATGCCGCTTGCGGCAGCCTTTGGTGTTTTTTTGATTCTTCAGCATAAAAAATATAGCCTGGGTGTAGCAACTTTTGTCGGGTTTACAGCCTTGTTCTTTTTTGTGCTGGTTGTCTTGCTACCGATGTACTACGCGCTCAATTCGGGGCATGAGCTTCTTGGTAACAGCTCCCCCTATGCAACTGTCTTGTCAGGGACGTTAACGGAAATAGCGGGTTTGCTAGCAAGCCCCAGAAAACTTTTCTTTTTGTTTTTTTTGTTGTTTCCTTTTCTATTTTTGCCTCTTCGGGCCTGGCTCGTGATGGTGGTGGCGCTGCCTGATTTAGCCAAGATCTTACTTTCCAGCGAAATGCTTCACTTCTCAGTAGAGGGGCACTACACGCTGGGTCTAGTTGCGGTGATGTTCGTGGGTTATGTCTACTCCCTTAAGGAACTAGCAAGCCACTACGGGGCCTGGACCATAGAGAGACTACCAATACTTACACTGGTGCTTACTGTGGGCCTGTCTGTTGCGCACAGCCCAATGCCCACATCATTCAACTTCTGGTCGAATTGGAGTGGTGGCGCATTTAATTACAAAAACTTCCTCTCAGATGGCAGAACACAATCGCTTCGACAGGTTGAACGTTTGGTGGGCGATGACGTCAATGCCAAGGTAGAAGTCACCAACGGTGCGTTCACTCCAGAGTTGGGTAAAAGAAAGTCAATGGTTCACTTATTTCCAGGTCCAAACTGGAAAGATGCTGATTACATTGTGATTGATAAAACGAGGTTCAAAGGAGCTGGCTCCGACAGTAATCAGTCTGCTTATTCAGCGCGCCTTGCCACGGCTCAAGGTCAATTGCCTGACGCTGGCTTCACCGTGTTGTATGACGATGCGTACGTAAAGCTTTGGGCGCGCAGCCAAGAGAAATTGCCACCTCAATGACTATGCGCATTGGCCTTGGCGTCACCTCTTTGGCCAGAGGGCTGCTGCATAATGGTGTTGATGGCATTGGGCAAACCTCATTAGAGCTTTACCGCCAACTGGTGGGACCGCAGCAGATGGAGGTGCTGCCTGTCTCTTTTGGTCATGACGCGCTCGAGCAGATTGACCCCAACAACCGGGGACTGCTCTTTCCAAGGTTTGGGCCATTGGTGGGCCTGTCTACCGTAACTGGCTTTCCCATTTGGGGCAACAAACATTTAGAGCGCAAGATAGACATTTTTCATGCTACTGACCACTACATCCCAAAGCTCGGCAAGACGCCCTTGGTGGCCACTGTGCACGATGCCATTCCGTTCACCCACCCACAATGGACACCCTTAAGACACAGACTGCTGATATCGCCTGTGTTTCGGCTGTCTGCTCGCTGGGCGCAGAGACTGATTACGGTTTCGCACTTCTCAAAAACCCAGATAGTCGATTATTTTGGCATTGCACCAGAAAAGATTTCGGTTATACCCAATGGCGTGAACGAGCGATGGTTCAGGCCAGTTGATCGTTTGCAGTTGGAAGAGCTACTCCAAAAATATGAGTTACCCAAGCAGTATGTGATTTTTGTGGGAACTTTGCAGCCCAGGAAAAATATTAAACGTCTTATACGAGCTTATCAGACAATGCGAACTCAGCTTCGGCAAGAGTTTGGGCTGGTCATTGTTGGTCGAGCAGGCTGGGGGTGTGACAGCACGGTGAATTTCATTCAAGAAAGCGCCCAGAAAGACAAAGTCAAATGGTTGAAATATTTACCTCAAGACCATGTGGAAACGCTTGTGAAAGGAGCCTCCTGTTTGGCCCTACCCTCATTGGCTGAGGGGTTTGGTCTGCCGGTGGTGGAGGCCTTTGCGGCAGGTGTTCCAGTGCTGACATCGAACACCACATCGCTACCGGAGGTGGCCGCAGATGCTGCGTGGCAGGTAGATCCAACAAATGTAGAGGATATTGCCGATGGGCTAGAGAAAATCTTAGATGACAAGATGCTCTCAGAGCAATTAAAAATAAAAGGCTCAGTGCAAGCGCGGCAGTTTTCTTGGGAGCGTACTGCCAAAGAAACAGTTGCAGTTTACCGCAGCTTGCTTCTATGAGGGGTATGTTCTTGCTTGCACGGCTAACATCCGAATGCTGAAAGCGCTGACAGCTCAATGGGCTGCAACATTTTTTGTTGGTGGCGTATCTTTTTTAGTGACGATATTTATTGCCCGAAACCTTGGGCCACAAGCGTTTGGAATGTACTCATCGTCATTAGCTGCGGGTGCCATGGTAGGAATCTTGTTGGACGGCGGTATGCGCAACTTGGTGCTGCGTGAACGCACACGAACCAGCCCCCACCTGCTAGCAATCGCCCTTGATTTACCCAGCTACGCGATGGGGCACGCACTTTACACATCTGGCGTGTTGATTATTATTTCTTTGCTACTTTTCCAAGATGATTATTTACGACTGGCCTTGGCCACCGTGGCCTGTTTTTTGTCCTTGTCTCTTAATCAGGTGACCTCTTCGTTCCAGCGTGGCGACGGCGCCCTAATCGCCGATTTTCGCTTTCAAGTAGGCGCCAGAGCGTCAAGTGCCGTATTGATTGTTTTGTGCGTAGCCCTTGGCTACAAAGCGCCATGGCAAATTCTTACCGCTTGGGCTTTCGCAGGGTTTGCTTATCTGGCTCTGTACAGATCGTATTGGCAACTGCCTCGCTTCTTCGGCTTGTCGAAAATCTACTGTGAAGCCCTCCCTTATGTTGTACTGGATTTGGCGATTACGGTTTATATCCGATCCAACTTACTTTTACTCAATTTATATGATGTTTCTCCTGAGTTGATTGGCCAATTTGCTGCGTCTTTCAGAATTTATGAAGCAGTCATCATGTTCGTCAGCCCACTAGGACTATTAGTTTTTAGACACTTTAGAACAACGAATTTTGTAATGGAGAATTTACGAAAGCAACTTTCAGTTCAGCTACGAGTAGCAATTCCCATCAGTATTGTGGTTGCAGTTTTGGTCTGGGCTTTTTCAAATCAAATTATTGAATTGTTTTATGGGTTTAAATATCACGAATCTGCAGACATACTGAAAATCTTGGCGCTAATGCTTGTGTTCGTCCTGCCGAATACAATCTTGTCTCAGGCAGCAATTGCGTTGGATAAACGCCTAGTCGTAATGTGTGCAGCAGTACTTGCGGCTATCGTAAATTTGAGTTTCAACTTAATCATGATCCCAGCCTATGGTATCAGGGCTGCAGCATGGGCAAGCGTACTAGCAGAGGTTTTGATGTTTGCCCTAATTGCAGGATTTCTTTTCCAACACGGTCGTCGAAACATTTCTAGTTGAGATTTTAAAGAATGATACGTGTTTTACATTTATACAAAGCAAGTATGCCCGAGTCAGTTGGCGGCACTGAAAGATTCATTGATCAACTTGCAAGATCTTGCCAAAAGTATGACATTGAAACTGAAGTACTTTCGTTAGCGAATCAACCCTCTAATGGCCCAATAAGCTTCAATGGCTACAAAAAATATCTTGCAAAGCGTGATTTCGATATTGCCTCAAACAGTTTCTCTTTGGATTGTTTCTCTATTTTTAAAATGTTAGCAATGAAAGCGGATGTGATTCATTATCATTTCCCATGGCCGTTTATGGACATTGTTCATCTGGCCTCAAAACCAGCAAAACCAAGTCTGGTGACTTACCACTCTGATATTTATCGTCAACGCTTCTTAATGCCAATCTATCGTCCTTTACGGGATATATTTTTAACTGATATTAATCATATTGTCGCCACATCTCCCAACTATTTCGCTAGTAGTAAAGTACTGATAAAGTATAGGCACAAAGTGAGTGTGATTCCGATTGGTTTGGATAGGTTCACCTATTCAACACCATCCGCAGAAAAATTGTCATATTGGCGCAAAAGACTTAGCCCGAAGTTTTTCTTGTTTGTTGGCGTACTCCGATACTACAAGGGTCTAAATATTTTGATTGAAGCTGCTAAGGGAGCTAACTATCCGGTCGTGATAGTGGGGTCCGGTCCGATGGAGAAGGATCTCAAGCAGCAAGCCGAAAAGCTCGGACTTCAGAATATTTATTTCTTGGGTCACTTACCAGATGAAGACAAGAACGCATTGCTTGTGCTTTGCTTTGCTGTCGTTTTCCCATCTAATGTTCGATCCGAAGCATTTGGTATTTTTCTGCTAGAGGGGGCAATGCATGGCAAACCGATGATCTCCTGTGAAATCGAAACAGGCACATCATTTATCAATGTTTCCAATGAAACCGGCCTGGTGGTGCCGCCTAATGATTCTGCCGCTTTTCAAAATGCAATGCAGTATTTGTGGGAGTTTCCCCAGAAGGCTGCAGAAATGGGGCGATCAGCTGAGGCAAGGTATTGGCAGTACTTTACGGCTGATTCAATGGCCGACGCTTATTTTGATGTTTATAGAGGTTTGCTGAAAAACATATAAACATCTCGTTGAATTCCATCAAATTAATTTAGAGAGTTCTTAAATGTTATTTCAATTAAATCTCATCAAATTCGGTGAGCCTTTTTCAAAGATTCGTTAGTATTTGTAAATGGAGAACCCCTTTATTTATTCATAGGTATCTTTAACTTGAAGCGACTGTTTGACTTAGTAATAGCTATTATTGCCATCGCATTTCTAGCAATTCCAATCATAGGAATTATGTTGTGCATAAGAATGACTTCACCAGGACCGATTTTTTACTGGAGCAATCGTATAGGTATCAACAACTGCATTTTTAGCATGCCTAAGTTTAGAAGCATGCGTATAGATACCCCTACAATAGCTACCCACTTGCTGGATAACCCTGGCCGATGGATCACACCTATCGGCTCTTTTCTGCGAAAAAGCAGCCTAGACGAATTGCCACAGCTATGGAGCATCCTTGTGGGACGTATGAGTTTTGTTGGGCCACGCCCTGCATTATTTAACCAGTATGACTTGATCGCCCTGCGGACAGAAAGGGGTATACACGCGCTAAGACCTGGCTTGACGGGATGGGCGCAAGTAAAAGGTAGAGATGAGTTATGCATACCTGAAAAAGTGCAACTTGATCTCGAGTATCTTCAGCGACAATCATTTTTATTCGACCTCAAAATAATATGGATAACTATTTTGAAGGTTCTGACTAAAGACGGGATAGCACATTAAAGTTCAGCAAGAAGATTGATGCGCTTTCACGTAAGCCATATTTATGAGAAAAAAAATCCCCCAACTTATCACTCTCACCTTGGCATTTCCTAGATGGGCCAAACGCGCTCTGGTTTTTACTCTTGATATCAACTTGTGTTTGATTGCAACTTGGCTTGCCTTCTATCTACGCTTGGGTGAGTTCATAAGTTTTGCTGGATTGAGTCGATGGAGTTCAGGAGCCACCACAGCTGCCGCTGCCTCTATCGGAATTGCGTTACCGATCTTTGTAATTTTTCGGTTTTATCGTTCCATCTTTCGCTACAGCGGATGGCTTAGCTCACTTACCTTAGCACGAACACTTAGCGTTTATGGCTTGGTCTATGCTATGATTTTTACGCTTTTAAGCGTAGAGAATGTGCCACGAACTGTAGGTATCATCCAGCCCGTTCTACTTTTTTTATTAATTAGTCTTTCTCGTTATTTGGCCCAAGCCATACTTGGCAAGCATTACTTATTTTTTTCGAAGCAAACATCTCGAACTAATGCTTTAATATATGGAACTGGCCGTTCTGGTAGGCAATTAAAGTCTGCCCTCGACAATAACTCTCCGATTCAGGTTGTCGGTTTTCTTGATGATGAT
>Ga0214921_10011887_pt1 | contig 10496 bp, 15 predicted proteins | sample LL1505_MetaG_FD_177992 | JGI IMG/M metagenome (GOLD analysis project Ga0214921, IMG submission 177992) | Freshwater microbial communities from Lake Lanier, Atlanta, Georgia, United States - LL-1505 | ecosystem: Environmental > Aquatic > Freshwater > Lake | place: USA: Georgia | collected...
CGCTTCCAATCAATTCAGGTAAACGAACCAACTATTCCGCAGACCATCAACATCTTGAAGGGTCTTCGTGACCGTTACGAAGCTCACCACAAGGTATCTATTACTGATGGTGCAATCGTTGCTGCAGCAAAGCTTGCAGACAGATATGTTGCCGACCGCTACCTACCAGACAAGGCGATTGACCTTATCGATGAAGCAGGTGCAAGACTACGTCTTTCAATCCTTTCTTCACCTCCTGAGCTTCGTGATCTTGAAGAGAAGATTGCTGCTGTTCGTGTTGATAAAGAAAAGGCTATTGAAGTCCAGGACTTTGAAGGTGCTGCCAAGCTTCGCGATGACGAGAAGAAACTTCTTTCAGAGCGAGCAAAACTAACCAAGCAGTTCCGAACAGGTAACGTAGCCGCTCACGGTGTTGTTGATGAAGGTCTTATTGCTGAAGTTCTGGCAGCTGCTACCGGTATTCCAGTGTTCAAGCTATCTGAAGAAGAGTCAGCGAAGTTGGTCTTCATGGAGGCAGAACTACACAAGAGAGTTATTGGTCAGAAGGCTGCTGTTGAGTCAATCTCTAAGGCGATTAGACGTCAGCGCGCAGGGCTCAAAGACCCTAACCGTCCTTCAGGTTCATTCATCTTCGCTGGTCCTACCGGTGTTGGTAAGACTGAGCTTGCTAAGGCACTGGCTGAATTCCTATTCGATGATGAAGGTGCTTTGATCTCGTTAGACATGAGCGAGTATGCCGAGAAGCACACCGTCTCACGTCTATTTGGTGCTCCTCCTGGATACGTTGGTTTCGATGAGGGTGGTCAGCTAACTGAGCGTGTTCGTCGCAAGCCTTTCAGCGTTGTTCTATTCGATGAAATTGAAAAGGCTCACCCAGATATCTTCAACTCTTTGTTGCAGATCCTTGAAGAAGGTCGTCTAACTGATGGTCAGGGTCGTGTTGTTGACTTCAAGAACACAATCATCATCATGACCACCAACCTAGGCTCTAAAGACATCTCTAAGGGAGCTCTTGGTTTCAACCTTGAGGGCAACCAGCAGAATGACTTTGAGCGCATGGCTGCCAAGGTGAACGATGAATTGAAGAAGAACTTCAAGCCAGAGTTCCTCAACCGTGTTGACGATGTCATCGTCTTCCCTCAGTTGAGCAAGTCTGAACTACTTGAGATTGTTGACCTATTCATCAAGAAGCTCAACGTTCGTCTTGAGGAAAGAGATATCACTCTTACTCTTACAATTGCTGCTAAAGAGCGCTTGATTGAGCTTGGCTACGACCCAGCGATGGGAGCAAGACCACTGCGTCGTGCTGTTCAGCGTGAAATCGAAGACAAGATCTCAGAGAGCATCTTGCAGGGTGAGATAAAGAATGCAAGTGATGTTGTGGCCGATGTCGTTGCCGGTGAGTTCATATTCACCTCAAACGTAAGAGTCATTGCTAGCATTTAGCAATGCCCCACAACGAATTCATTCTCAGACCAGCTAGGACTAGCGACATCATTGCAATCCAGGCAATGCGTGCTCCGCTAGTCGATACCAAGGTTTTGCTTCAGCATCAGCTGGTATCCCTCTATGAACGCGTTCAAGAGTTCGTCGTAGCGGAACACAGTGATGGTCGTATCGTGGCTGCCGGTGCACTGCATGTGATGTGGGGGGATTTGGCTGAGGTTAGATCTCTCGTTGTTGATGGAACTGCTCGAGGCATGGGTCTTGGCAAAGCTATCGTTGAGGCTCTTATTGAGCGTGCTTATACGTTAGGTGTTCGTCGAGTCTTCTGCCTAACCTTTGAGGTTGATTTCTTTAGTAAATGTGGTTTTGAAAGCATCAGTGATGTTCCAGTTGATGAGGCCACTTTTTCCCAGATGGTCGAATCTACGGATGACGGAATCGCTGAGTTCCTAGATCTTGCTCGGGTAAAAGAAAACACACTTGGCAACACCCGCATGCTGCGTCTGCTCTAAATCACGGCACGCTGGCAAAATGAACTCATGCCACAAAATTACCCAACCCCAAGTGTTGTCCGTGCCCGTCGTATCGTCGGCCTTCTAGTCTTGGGTGGCCTTGTTTGGGGGGTTTTTGCTGGCGTCACAGCTGTCTTCAATTTTGTGAATGGTTTCTTTACTCCCAGCCAATCCTTGACTATGGTTGCTGGCTCTGATTGCCAGCCGCAGCAAGTAAACGTTGAGGCACACGTTGGAACCTCCAGCGGTGACCCGCAAGCCGCCTTCAATCCAGGGGATGCCCCATACTTCTGGTTCACAGTTACCAACACGGGTCCGGTTGATTGTAAATTCAACGTCGGATCTAGCGTCACCTCATACTCGATTACAAGTGGAAGCGATAACGTCTGGACATCAAAGGACTGTAAGTCGGTCAAACGCGTTGATTTTGTGACTACCCTGAAGCCGAACAAGCCAAAGAGCAACCCTCCGGCAGATTGGCAGCGAGTGAGATCAAGCGACTCGGGCTGTTCGATAGCAGACGGGCAACCAACGGTTCCCGCCGATGGGGCTAGTTATGTCCTTCACGCTGAGGTAAATGGCGTTATTAGTGCTAACACAAGCCAATTTGTGTTGAACTAGTTCTATGCAAGATAACACTGTGGCCATATTGGGTGCCGGTTCTATGGGAACCGCAATCCTCTCCGGCATGCTCTCACACGGCATCAAGAAAGAAAACATCAAAGCAACTGCTCGTAAGACTGATTCAGCTGAGCAATTAGCTAAAAAGTATGGGGTAACGGCTTACGCAACTGATTACCAACCAAACGCTAACTCGCTAGCAGTTGAAGGTGCGCAGATAATTCTTGTCGCTGTGAAGCCTGTAAATGTCATCGAGGTTCTAAAGCAGATAAGACCGGTGATTACTGAGAACGCTCTAGTTATCTCTGTTGCTGCGGGTATTACCACTGCAACTATTGAAAGCTATCTGCCTGACTCTGTTGCAGTAGTTAGAGCGATGCCTAATACCCCAGCACTAATCAGACTTGGCCTTACCGGTATCGCTGCAGGAAGCAGATCTTCTGCGGAACAGCTAAACCTGGTAGTTGAACTATTCAACGCTGTTGGTAAATCTGTTGTGCTTGATGAAGACAAGATTGATGCGCTCTCAACCATTTCAGGATCAGGTCCTGCCTACGTCTTCTACTTCATGGAAGAGTTCATAAAGACTGCTAAGGACATGGGGTTTAGTCAAGAAGATGCCTATCTACTTGTTACCCAAACCTTCCTAGGAGCTAGTGAGCTAATCACTCAGACTCAGGGTGACCCTGCCGAACTAAGAAGGGCTGTTACCAGCCCTAATGGAACAACCATGAAAGCTGTTGCTGTTCTTGAAGAAGGCGAACTACACAATCTTTTCCTCAAAGCAACTACTGCAGCTCTAGCCAGAGCTAAAGAAATATCTCAGGAGCAAAAATGACCGATGTCTTTCAAGCACTAGCAGCACCGCAGTCAAGAAGAATCATTGAAGAACTAGCCGGTGAACCTAAGACCAAAGCCGCTCTAATCAAGAGCACCAAGCTAACCGATGCCTCAGTTGTGAAGCACATGAACATTCTTCTTGCAGCCAAGTTAGTCAAGGTTGAGAAGAAAGGTAGAACTGAAACCTATTCACTCAATCGTGTTGGCTTTACCGAAGCAGCAAAATGGTTTGGCAAGGTGGGTTCTGCAAACCTAGGAGCAAGAGCAGATGATTTGGCTGAGACTCTTGCAGAGTTTGGGAATAACCTAAAGAGCTGGCTGGAGAAGAAACTAGATATTGAACTAGATCTAGATTCTGAGAAGGCCGGTAAAGAAATCGGCAAGAAGTTATCTGAAGCTAAACAGAGCGCTAAGAAAGCCGCTAAGCAGGTAAAGGTGAAGGGTAAGACTAAGAAGTCTTAGCGTCTATTTCTGCAATTAGTTTCTCAACGTGATCGCGGATCTTGTCGCGAATCGGCCTAACTGCTTCAATACCCTGACCAGCTGGATCATCTAGAACCCAGTCCAGGTATGTCTTACCTGGGAAGAATGGGCAAGCATCACCACAACCCATGGTTATTACATAGTCACTGGCTAGAACTGCTTCATCAGAGAGAACCTTAGGTTCTTGGTTAGAGATATCAATTCCCTCTTCAGCCATGGCTTCAATAGCGACAGCGTTGATCTCTGATTTAGGTTGAGTTCCTGCAGAGCGAATCTCAATACGGTCACCAGCTAGGTGACGTAGGTAACCGGCTGCCATTTGTGATCTTCCAGCATTGTGAACACAGACAAAGAGAACGCTTGATTTCATGTATTCAGGTTATTACAAAAGTGCCCCAGGCTAAGCCTGAGGCACTTTATTGGAGCTTTAGCTACTTCTTCTTTTTAGTCTTCTTGATACCGCCATCGAGAACCACAACATAGATAAGAGCTAGAAGAGCTCCAGCAAACTCGGCGAGAACAATCGTGAGGAGATCTTGGGTAAATCCATCACGAAGCATTAGTGCGAAGGTAACAGCAGGGTTAGCCTGAGCACCCGTAAGGGTGTATGTGCTGGCAGCTAGAACCCAAATACCAACTGCAAAAGGGATAATCGCTTCTCGCTTCGTCGAAGCTAGTCGAGAGATGATGATAATCAAAACAGTTGTTGCCAAAATCTCACCAATAATAGCCCCCGACTGAGAGACACCAGCAGGAGAAGACGCCGCCGTAATAGTACTTCCGGATAAGGCGTAACCCAGATTTAGTCCCAGGAAAGCGCCTAATAACTGTGCGACTAGGTAAACCGCGAGAGTTTTTAGATTTATAGCTTTGCGCGCAAAGAAGAACAGTGAAACAGCCGGGTTTAGGTGGCCACCGGAAACGCTTGCAGTAATGAGTATCATGACCGTTAGGGTTCCAGCCAGAGCTAGATTGTGAAAAGTTGGATTGAAGCTCGCAGCCACGATAGCTGTGACGAAGATCATCACACCCATGGCTTCAGCGATGCCACTTCTTAGAACTTTATTGACTTTCATTAGTTTCCTTTCGAGGGGTATCCAGCAAGAGCCACGATTGCTTCGTTTCTTCTCAGAAAGCCTGGTTTCCAAGGAGGATCGAATCGGGCATAGTAAGGGTCGCCGACGGCATTCAGGCCAGCACTTTTGACGTCAACCTTTAGCCGATCGCCTAAAGATTTGAAATGTTCGTAGCCTGCTAAGCCTCTGAACTTAGTAGCTGCCGCGAAATGTCCCGGCACTTCAACTGTGCTCACTTGAACATCCAAAGGCATTGGCAGATCGTTTATTGAAACATCTTTTGGAAGCACAAAGCTCACGGTGTGATTTGTTGCTTTTCTATCCGGAGCGTGCAGGACCGGAGCGGTCATGGCGAACTTCTCTTGGCCTCTATTGTTACCACTTATGTAATTCACTAGAGGCCTGAAGGCTCTGCTAGCAGCAGATGTGAATTCACCCTTTGTCTCAACCTGCACTAAAACATAGGTTGGATAATGCCTGACCTCGAAGCCAGGGTATTTGGCTATGAGGGTAAAGGGCTGCTCTTCTGTCATCGTAAGTGAGTTTATGCTCAAAGGCGGAAATAGTTGGGCAAGACAGACATTCAAGAAGTCGGCTAGAATAAAGCGAACCGTCAAAAACCCCTGAATTACGGGGGTTTACCTAAATAAAGAGGTCTTTGTGGGATCAGTTGTTAAAAAGCGTCGTAAGCGTATGTCGAAGAAGAAGCACCGTAAGTTGCTTCGTAAGACTCGCCACCAACGTCGCAATAAGAAGTAGTTCCTAGGAACACAATAAAACCCGTCACTTGATGACGGGTTTGTTGTTTAACCGCGTTTACCTATTTTGATTTCTTGTTTTGCAGTCTTCTTTTGAGGGCGAAGTTCTTTACGCTTGAAGTCGTAAATCTTCCAACCAGCTGACTTGGCATAAATCTTTAGTAGCTTGTCAGGGTTTACTGCAACCGCGTGACCTACAGAGGTAAGCATAGGAAGGTCATTGTGACTATCACTGTATGCGAAAGATTTTCTTAGGCTATAGCCACGATCCTGAGCTAGTTTCCTGATCGCTTTTGCTTTTTGTTTTCCGTGCAGAGGTTTACCAACTATGCCACCGGTAAAAACTCCATTGACGTGCTCTAGACGAGTTCCAAGAGCTCCGGTGAGACCCAGCTGCTTAGCAATCTCTTGACCCATCTCTTGAGGAGCAGCTGTAATCAACCAAACTTCTCGACCGGCTTCAATGTGTTGTTTAGCAATCTTGGCTGTCTCCGGCCAAATACGTTGTTTGATTTCACCCGTATATACTTTCTCAACAAGCTTGATCATCTCGTCGTAACTACGACCTTTGACAAGACCAAGCGCTCGGTCTTTGATGGCTGAGAGCATATGCTCAGTTTCACCTTTACTAAGGAAGACAACCTGGTGCCAAGCAAAAGCGATGAAGTCTTTACGAGGGAAGAACTTGAGGCGATATGCCACTTTGCCAAACTGAAAGCTCGTCGAGCCACGCACCAGCGTGTTGTCAACGTCAAAGAAAGCCGCAGCAGGCTTTTTAGGGGATTTGGCCACGAGATAAGTTTAGGTTGATTACTGGAATAATCTGGACGTATGAGCACAACCGTTGACCTAACTCTGATTGGTAAATCTGGTTGTCACCTATGTGATGAAGCTAGGGTGACAGTCAATGCAGTGGTCGGGGCCTTTAGGGCTGAATACACCGGTGTCGCCAGACACATTCAGGTGAACCTCGTTGAGCATGACATTTTGGTTGATGAAGAGCTTTGGAACAAATACTCAGAAGAGGTTCCTGTGCTTTTGATTAACGGCAAGATACACAACTACTGGCGCATAGACCCAGTCAGGCTTAGAGGCGCATTAGAGGAGTTCGTTAGGTAATGAACATCATCAAAGGACAAGCACAGGTAAGAGCTGCTGCTAGAGACTATGAGAAGTACTCCAGTGATCTCCAAGGAGACCAGGATGTTAGAGATTACAAGCAGTTACCCCTAGAAGTTGACCCACCTCATCACACAGAGATGAGGACTCTTCTAAACCCTTGGTTTAGTAGAGAGAGCGTTGCCCAGTTTGAACCAGAGTTCAGAAAGATAGCTAAAGCACTCATAAGTTCCTTTGAGGGTGAAGTTGAGGTAACTCACGATCTAGCTCTGCAAATGATTGTTCAGTGTTTAGGTGTGGTCTTTGGAAGACCGCAGGATGTTGCGGAATGGTTCTCCTGGGGACCGGACACCTGGATCACAGATGAAGATGGTATCCGACACGGCGATCATTTAGATAGATACCTCAAGAAGACCTTTGATGAATTAGATGAGAACCCAACGGATGATCTATTTGGAATTCTCAATAGAGCGGAAATGGCTGGCAGAACTCTAACTCGCAAAGAGAAATACGGGATGGCAAACCTAGTCTTAGCCGGAGGTCGTGACACTGTTGTGAAACTGATGTCTGGTTCACTTTGGCACCTAGCCAAAAACAAAGAGCACCTAGGTATTCTGAAGAACGAACCAGAACGTCTTCCTGAGTTCATAAACGAGATGATTAGATTCCTATCTCCACTTCCTATGATGCACAGAGTTGATACTGAGCAAACCAAAGATCCAGAACAACCTATTTATGCCTGGTTATCTTTTGTTTCAGCAAACCAAGACAAAGAAGTTATTCAAGATCCAGAACAAATCAAATTAGATAGAGGAGCAAACCCTCATCTTGGATTTGGTTATGGCAGGCACTCCTGCATAGGTATGCATCTAGCTCAACTTGAAGCAAAAGTAGTTCTTGAAGAATGGCTACATAGATTCTCAGACTGGGAAGTATTACCTAGTTCAGAAATCTTCTTTGATCTTGAAGACTACATATTCATCCCTTCAAGATTCCACAGTTTGGATTTGCGAATAACTTCTTGACTTCATGATTAGTGTCTATACAATATGTCTATACACACTTGTTGGGAGGAAAGATGATCAAGAAAGTGATTCAAAAAGTATCAGACACTGCTATCGAAAGCGTGGTGACTAGGGTCTTTATGAATGGGGGAAGCCAAGCTATTCGGATACCCGCAGCCATGCGAGTAGAGACCGAACAAGTGAGAATATCTATCGATGTCGACTCAGGCATTATTTCGATCGAGCCTCTGGACAAAGAACAGATGAAGGCCGCATTCATTGCCCAGGTTAAATCGCTTACAAAAGAAGAGCGAGACGAAATCAAAGCTATGGAGTTCAAGCGAGACGTTTCTATCCCAAAAATAAACCCAGACGTAGCTGCGTTTTTTAGGGATTCCGCATGAAGTACCACATAGACGCCAGCACCATTATCGACATTATGAGATTCCAACGAGAAAGCCTTTTGAATTTCGAGCTGGCAAACATACAGGAGCTGGCGATGTCATCAGTCGTCGCTCATGAACTTTGGGCAGGAGCGGATAGCGCAAACATAGGCCCAAGATCTATGGCCAATCTTCGCTTGTTCACTTCGATGATTGAAGTTATACCGTTTGATAAGCAAGCTGCGGAGTATTCAGGAAACTTAGTCTCTCAGCTAACCCGCAACGGGATTGGGATAGGCAACATAGATCCCATGATTGCCGGCCATGCTTTATCTCAAGGAGCGGTCTTGGTCACTCGGAACACTAAGCATTTCAAGAGAATTCCCGACCTACATGTAGTGGATTGGTCTAAACACGCTGAATAAGTAATGTTGCATTATTACTACATAGCAATTATGCTACATACATGGGACGTAAACCTAAAGCAGATGAAGAGCTGGTATTTAACAGGCTCGAAGCACTCAGGGCTAAAGCGGGCATAACCAGGCAGCAGCTAGCTGATGCCGTTGATGTTCACTACCAGACCATCGGCTATATCGAAAGAAACGAATATAGCCCGAGCCTTGTGCTCGCATTGCGCATAGCCAAAGCGCTAAATAAGAAAGTAGAACAGATCTTCAGTTTGGAGGAAAACTAATGGCTAAGAAATCAGGGACAAGAACCCCGGAGACCCTTGAAGAAATGATTGAAGTTAAAGCTGAAATGTTTGGCAACAAAATAACAGCGGGAGTGGTTCACTGGTTCAGGAATGACACATTCTTCGACGGATTCAGAAATACACCAGCGAGAATCATCATTACTGTGCTCAGCTTTGTGGTTCTTTACGGAGGACTAATGCTTTGCTGGAGTTCTCAGAATTATCTTCTTCACTACATCTGTGCTTTGTTTGTAGTTCTCATCATGCAGGCAATCTCGGTTCGTTTTGTATTCCAAATAGAGGGAAGAGAAATCCTTGACGAGTACCAAGAGAAGAGAAGAGACAGAGCATATCGTCGTGCCTATCAAAACATAAGAAGCATAATTGGAGCTTGTGTTGTGGCATGGGTTGCATACACGTACATTCGTGAAACCTATGACGTCGAACTTGGCGGTTGGGAGCTTCTTACTTATAACCGCTCTGCATCAGTAGCGGTGTTCGTGGTCGCTCTAATATCCCTTCAGAAGTACCTTTCTTACGGGATCAAGGGCGAACCGTTTCTATCCCGAGAAGAAGCCAAGCAAATGAGGAATAGCTAATCCAGGTTTTGGTCAGCCCAGATCTCAATAGCACTCTTGATGTATTTAGCTAGACCCGGCTCGAACGACTCATAGGTTGCTTCGAAGGCCGGGTCTAGTACATATGTCAATGCCAGGGATTTATAAGCCTGTTTGTTTGGTGTCCAGAACTGTTTGACGAAGGCGTAGTGATCGGCAATTAGTTTCTGAACATCGATGTCACTAAATAGTGCACCTTTGCGTTTTTGATCAGCGATAGCTTCAGCTATCGCATCGTGCTGGGCTTTGTATGAGGCTTGCTGTTCTTCCGTATACGAGGCATTGACACCTTGTATTTGGGAAGAACGTTCAAACATGACTTACGGTTCTAGGCGGTTAGGTCCACGGAATAGGTAACCAACTTCACGAATGTTTGTTTCGTGAAGGAGCAACATGACAACTCTTAGAAGACCCATACCAAAACCACCGTGTGGTGGAGCACCGAATTTGAAGAAGTCCATGTATGACTGAAGACCTGCTGGGTCTAACCCCTTTGACTTAGCTTGTTCAATAAGAACTTCTAACCTGTGTTCACGTTGAGCCCCGGTGGTGATCTCAGTTCCACGCCAAATCAGGTCATAGCTGTTTGTTAGTTGATCGTTCTCAGCATGTCTCATGTGATAGAACGGTCTAACAGTTGATGGGTAGTCGGTTAGGAAGACGAACTCGTGGTTATAGGTTTCCATAACGTGAGCTGCAATCTGTCTTTCACCTTCAGGGTCCATGTCTCCGCCACGAGTAATCTCATGGCCACGCTTAGCTACGATATCGATTGCTTCAGCTAGCGGGATTCTTGGGAATGGTGTGGTTGGGATAACAACATCGATGTCAAATAATCTCTTGATGTCATCGCCGTGCTTTTGCTTAACAGCAGTAATAGCTGCAACCATTAGGTCTTCTTGAATCTTCATGATGTCTTCATGAGATTCGATGTATGAAA
>Ga0214921_10011889_pt1 | contig 10495 bp, 11 predicted proteins | sample LL1505_MetaG_FD_177992 | JGI IMG/M metagenome (GOLD analysis project Ga0214921, IMG submission 177992) | Freshwater microbial communities from Lake Lanier, Atlanta, Georgia, United States - LL-1505 | ecosystem: Environmental > Aquatic > Freshwater > Lake | place: USA: Georgia | collected...
AATCAGAAGCTTAGAATGATCCAAGCAGAACTCAATAGTCGCCCTAGAAAGCGCTTGGGATTTAAAACCCCCAATGAAGTGTTTATGCAGTCCTTAAACCGTGTTGCACTTCGTGTTTGAATCTACGAAATAAAAAAATGAGTAAATTATTACAAATCATAAATTTTCTGGAAAAAAAAGAAAAAAAACGCATATTTTTGTTAATTATTTTAATAATAATAACAAGCATAATTGAGGCAATTACCATCAATGCAGTAATACCTGTATTAAGCATTTTAACAGGAACAATGCCTAGTCTAGATATTAAATTTTTAAATACATTATTACAAGAACAAAACCTAGAGACTATATTAACAGTATTTTCAATATTAATTATATTATCAGCTATATTTAAATTATATACTTTAAAATGTTCTATCAATATTTCATTTAATATTGGTCTTCTGACAAGTAAAAAAATAATAAAAAATATAATACAAACAGACTACGAAAACAGATTAAAACTAAATGATAGCGAAGTTATTGGAACCATTATTGTAAAAATAAATGATCTAATAAGAAATATTAATAATTTATTTAATATAATTACAGCTTTTTTTTCAATAATTTTAATTATAATAATATTAATTACATACAACCCGAAAATAACTATCGTAACAATTCTGTTATTTAGTTTAATTTATATCATAATATTTTTATTTTCAAAAAAAATAATTTCAGATAATAGTGAAACCATAAACAATAAAGTAAATTTATCATCGCAAAATATTCAAGAGATCTTAACAAATTTTACAGATATAAAAATAAATAATTTACACAAATTTTTTGAAAAAAAGTTTTTTCAAAATGAATCTGATTTAAGAAAAACACAAATAAATAGTACAATTATTGGAGTATTTCCAAAATATATAATTGAATCAATAGGCCTGTTATTTATCGCATTAATAATTTATTATTTAAATACAAACGGTATAAATTCTGAAACAATACCATTGGTAGGATTTTTAGCTCTTTCAGCACAAAAGATACTCCCCTACATACAACAAGCCTATACAGGTTATGTAGACATAAAGTCGAATGGTAGTTCTTTTAAATCAATAATAGATTATATAAATATAAAAAAAATAAATATTAATTTAATAAATAAAACAAATAATGCAAACAAAAAGATTTCTTTCAGCCAAAATATATGTTTAAATAAAATTTCATACAAATATTCCAATGGAAAATTTACAAAGCAGATAAGCTTTAAAATTAAAAAAGGAGAAAGGGTTGGTATAATTGGAAAGAGTGGTATTGGTAAAACAACATTATTGAATATGATGATGGGAATTATTAGACCTACATCTGGTAGTATATTAATTGATAATCAAGTACTTGACCATAATAATCTAGAAAGTTGGCATAGGTTAATTTCTTATGTACCTCAAAGTATACATTTAATCGAAGCGTCAATCTATGAGAATATTGCTTTTGGAATTGAAACCAATTTAATTGATTATAAAAAAATAAAAGATATTTGTACCTTTGCTCAAATTGATCATTTATTAAATTTTAATAATAGCTATTCAAATGATGAAAAACGTGAGAAATATTCTGGGGGAGAAATGCAACGATTAGCCATTTCTCGCGCTTTATACAAAGATGCGGACGTGCTATTTTTTGATGAAATAACAAGTTCATTAGACAAAGAATCAGAAAAATTTATAATTGATAATATTAAGAAGATAGGTAAGGATAAAACGATTATAATGATTTCTCACAACACATCAAATTTTATTGATTTTGATAGAGTAATAAACTTAGACTTATGCTAGCAAAAATTAGATTCTTAAAAAAAATTGTTATAAATAACAAAATTCTCAAAATTTGCGATTTAAATATAAGGATACTAATCGGAAAATTTTTAGATGTAATTTATTATGTATTACCAAAAAAATCATATGTTAAAACTGAGAAGTGTTTATTATTAATGATAGGTGGTTTAGGAGATTGCTTATTTCATAAGAATTTAATTGATAATCTTTTACATAATAATTTCGATATTGAAATTTATATTCAACAAGATTATTTAGAAATATTTAAAGAAATTTATAATAATAAAAAAATCCAATTAAATCCGTATACATTTAATACATTTTTAAACATAAACAAATATTCTAATCACTTATATATCTCTACAAATGCAACCATTGAATCATATTTATTTTATAAAAAATCAAAAGCAAAATATATGCTTGGTTATGTATCAAGTTATAAGAGAATAATTTCAAATTTTAAGTTAGAATTAGAAAATAATAATTTTTCTTTAAATAAACGAGAAAGACTAAATACAATAATTGATATACTTAAATTGAATGAATTAATATCAGAGAAAATAACATTAAATTACAAAAATATATCTACCGAAAATACTATTCTATTTTCATTTTTAAAAAGTAGCAAATGGGGAGAGGTAGGAAATTTATCCATTGATTTTCAAGTAAATTTAATAACTATGATTTCAAAAAAATATAACAATCATAGGTTACTTTATTTAGGTGTTAAGGACCAATTTAACATAGTAGAAACCATTAAAAATAAATTATTAATGCGTGAAATTAAAATTGAAAATTTATGTGGCAAAATCGAACCAGAAAATTTAGTAAATTATATTAAAGTTGCAAAAAAAATATTTACAGTTGATGGTGGTTTATTGCATTTGGCTGATTTTTTTAATAAGGATGTTGTTTCATTTTTTAACTTTTCAAAATCTGAAGTATATAGTCCGAAGAATGCTATTGTTGTAAATTCTTTTTCAAATTGTTCACCATGTAAACCTGAAACTTTTCTTCCAATAGATGGATATCCTATAAAATGCCCCAATTCATTACGTTGCTCATTTGAATATGATACTAATCATATCTGGGAAAAAATTATATGACTAACAATTATGCATATTATAGAATATCAGATAATTCAAGAAATTCGGCGATAAGTTTTCATTTAAAGCTTAAAATTTTACAAAATTTTATAACCATTTTCGACAAATTTAATGTGATAATCATTGCTGATAATTGTTCGATTGAATTAATAAATAATATTAAATTACTTAAAAATGAAGTATATTATACAAATCTAGGCAATACAAAATCATTTAAATTTTGCTTAAATCTTGCATTAAAAAAAAATAAAGATAATGATATTATTTATTTCATAGAGGATGATTATTATTTTTCAAAAGAAGCTCAAAGCAAGTTATTTGAAGGGATTCGTTATTTCGATTACGTAAGTTTGTATGAACATCCAGATAAAATTTACTCTGTTGAATATAATAAACTTAAATTAAGTGAATTTACATTTGATCAGTTTTCAGAAAATTTAAGGTTGATTAATATTAATAATGAAATTTGGAGAACAACAAGTTCTACAACCATGACATTCTGTACTAAATTTAATATTATTAAAAGTGACTATAAATGGTGGTATATTATTACAGGAAATAATAGTTTACCTTTAGACAAAAGATGTTGGATCTTTCTTACAAGACCTTTTCTTTTGCCAAATAAAAAAAATTTATTATTTTCACTTAAATTATTACTTTTTAATTTATTTTCTTTCTTTTTTCAACGTAAAAGATTATTAGGTATTCCTTTGATGAAAAGTTATTCTATTCATCTGGATAAATCAATAGAAATAAAAAAATTTAATGCTTATTTAAATGAATATCTATAAATTAATATTATTATTTACATTAATTCTTAACTATTACTTTGTTGTTAGATCTATTCCAAAGAATAAATATATTTGCTACATAATTATTTGCATACTAGCGTCGATGCTTGTTAATTTACAAATTTTTTTTGAAACACCAGATTCTGAAGGTTATAAAAATATTTATGATAATTATATAAATAGTAAAGAAATAAATTTTAATATTTTTGAAAAAGATTATCTTTGGTTAACTTTAAATAAATTATTTAATTATTTTTTTAATTCTTTGTTTACAATTTTTTTTATTTCTTCAATTGCATTTTTAATTAAATGTTTTATAATCTACAAAATAACAGATTATCCATTCCATGCATTACTTGCTTATTTAGTTATATTCTTTCAAATTCATGAACTAACACAGCATAGGATATCTGTTGCATCTATGTTTTATTTATTATCATTATACTTTTTAAGCAACTCGTCAAAAGTAAAATCTTTAATATATAATTTCTTAAGTTTTTTATGTCATTCTTCATTATATTTTAATTTATTAGTATATTTTTATAAAATATTTAGTATTAATCATTTAAAATTGATTATCTTTATATCTTTTATACTAATTATATTTACCATTTTTCCAAATCAATCTTTTTTTATTTTCTTAGTTAATTATCTTGGAATCTTTGACATATACGTACCAAGAATGTTTGAACAATATTTAACAAATAATTATAACGTTGTAAATACATATGGTGATTATTATCCACTTATTTATATACCCTTAACTTTATTTATAGTTTTATTTAAACCCTATTCTTACTTTTCATCGAATGTGATAAAATTAACTTACTTTTCGATATCAATCGGTTATGTTTTATTATGGTTCTTTTCCGATTTTTATGTAGTCGGAGGAAGATTTTTTGAATTTTATCTTGTACCATTAGTATTATTATTTGGATTCATTTCAGACGATTTTTTTCAAAAATTTTTTTATCACTTAATAATCTTATTATTTATTATAAGGTATTTCTTTTTAACTAACTTTTTTTTATGAAAATTTTTTTAATTGGTGGTTGTGGTTTTATCGGTTCAAATCTGACAAATTATCTTTTAAAAAAATATGATTTTGTTAAGATCAAAATAGTTGATTCAATGATTACCGGTAAAAGAGCATTTTTGGATACAAATTTATCCAATAGTAAACTGGAAATTATTGAAGATGATGTTATTAATTTCAATAATTTGGTAAAGTATATTAGTGGTTCAGATATGATAATTCATCTTGCCGCTAATGCTGACATTGCTTCATCTTCAATAAATCCCACAATTGATTTTAAAAATGGTACAGTGCTAACGAATAACGTGCTTGAAGCAATGCGTTTAAATAATATATCGAAACTAATATATTCATCTGGAAGCGGTGTATATGGTGATTTAGGTGATGCTTGTATTTTTGAAGATACGGGCTCATTTATGCCTATTTCAACATATGGTGCTTCAAAATTAGCCTCGGAAAGTCTTATATCTTCATATTGTCATATGTTCAATATTAATGCAACCGTGTACAGATTTGCAAATGTCGTAGGACCTAATCAAACGCATGGAGTTGGTTATGACTTTATAAGAAAGTTAAGAAATAATCCAAAAGAACTTCATATATTAGGAAACGGAAAACAGTTAAAGCCGTATATTCATGTTAGTGATGTAATTAAGGCAATTGATTTGTCTTTATTTCATAATTTTCAAAATAAATTGAATACCTTTAACTTAAGTAATATGGATTCAATTTCTGTTGATGAGATTGCAAAAATTGTTATTCAAATTCTTAAATTAAATGATGTGTCTATTACTTATTCTGGAGGAAATATAGGTTGGAAAGGCGATGTTCCTTTTTACAATTTAGATAGCTCAAAAATACGTAGCTTACTATCTTGGACGCACACAATGTCGTCAAGAGAAGCTATAATTGATTCTATTAAAAGTAACATGTACATGGATTTCTAATTCTATATTTGGTTTTTTATGAAAAAAATTTATATTACTGGAGTTGCAGGTTTTTTAGGTTCTCATTTGGCTGATTTTTTCCTCAAGAATAATTGGGTTGTTTATGGTTGTGATAACTTAATTGGGGGGTATATAGACAATATACCGAAAGGTGTTCAATTTGATAAGATTGATTGTTTGGATTATCAATCATTGTTAACTTCGATACCAAAAAATGTTGATGTTGTCTACCATACGGCATGTACTGCATATGAAGGTTTTTCAGTTTTTTCACCAAGTTTAGTTGTTGCAAATACACTACAAGCTTCTGTTAATGTTATTACTGCAGCAATTAAAGTTGATGCAGGAAAATTTGTTCATTGTTCATCGATGGCCAGGTACGGTGAGCAAAAAACTTATCCCTTTACAGAAGATATGACATGCTCTCCACAAGACCCATATGGTATTGCGAAATTTTCCTCTGAATTATTACTTAATAATTTAGCAAAAATTCACAATATAGAGTTAACTATTGCGATACCGCATAATATTATTGGTCCAAGACAAAAATATGATGATCCATATAGAAATGTAGCATCAATAATGATCAACTTAATGCTCCAATCTAGACAACCAATAATTTATGGAGACGGATCTCAGGTAAGATGTTTTTCAGATGTTATAGATGATGTTGATTGTTTATATCAATTTGCCGTTAATCCTTTAACAAATGGTGAAATCTACAATATAGGACCAGATGAGGATCCTGTAACAATATTAACACTTGCTGAAATTATTGCAAAGAAATTGAATTTTAAATTAGATCCAATATTTGTTAATCCCAGACCACAAGAAGTTAAGTTTGCGACTTGTTCTGCAAATAAAATTAGAAAACATTTAAATTATAAAACAAAGATTAATTTATCGGAATCACTAGATAGATTGATAGATTACATTGATACACGAGGTGTTAAAGATTTTAAATATCATCTTGATCTTGAAATTATTAGTGATAAAACACCCTCTACTTGGACAAGTAAAATGTTTTAGAAAATTGATTTTTCTTAACTATAATTACGAGCAAAAATTTTAATATGATAATAAGTAGAAGCCCCTTGAGAATAACACTTGGTGGTGGGGGTACTGATTTACCCTCATATTATACTAAATATGGAGGTTTTTTAATAGCTGGAGCTATCAACAAATACGTTTACACATCAGTATCAAAGCCTTTTTTTAATGGATTTCACCTTAAATATAACAGAAATGAAAAAGCTTTAACAATCGATAAAATAAAACATCCGATAATTAGAGAGGTACTTAATTTTTGTAAGTTTTCAGAAAATTCTCTTGAGATATCATCATTCGCAGATATCCCTGCGGGAACCGGACTTGGTTCTTCTGGTAGCTTTACAACTGCATTAATTAAATCAATTTTTGCATATAATAAACAGCAAATTACGCAAGATAGATTAGCAGAGTATGCAGCCTTAATAGAAATCGATATTTTGCAAGAACCAATTGGAAAACAAGATCAGTATATAGCCGCATACGGAGGTTTAACAACATTTAGATTCCAGCCCTGTGGGGCAGTAACAGCGGAACCACTTCAAATATCTAAAGAAACAATTTTAAAACTAGAAAATAATCTTTTGCTTTTTTTTACAGGAAAAACTCGATCAGCAAGTAACGTATTAAGGGAGCAAAAAATAAAAAGTGAAATTAATAATGAAGATATGATTAATAATTTACATTATATTAAAGAACAGGCAATCAATAGTAAGAATGCATTAGAAAATGGAGATTTAAGAGAATTTGCTAAAATAATGAACGAACATTGGAAAAAAAAGAGAGAAAGATCAAAAAATATTAGTAGTAATAAATTAAATACTTTGTATGAGATTGGTATAAATGGTGGGGCATTAGGTGGAAAAATTGTTGGTGCTGGTGGTGGAGGATTTCTTATGTTTTATGCAGAAGAAAAAGACTTTCTAAGATCTGAAATGAAAAAGGCTGGATTACAAGAATTAAACTTTGGTTTCGATTATCAAGGTGCTAAATTGATTTATGGATAATTAACTGTATTTAATAATAGATAATGAATAATATTTCAATACCCATAGCGCTTATATGTGGTGGACTTGGGAAAAGAATGCATCCGGTTACGTATTCAAAACCAAAATCATTAATAAACGTTTGCGGAAAACCTTTTATTGAGCATCAACTTGAACTTTTACGTTTTAGCGGATTTAAAAATGTTGTAATATGTGCTGGTCATTTTGGCAAACAAATACAAGATTTTGTTGGTAATGGGAATAGATGGAAACTTAACATAAACTACTCTTTTGATGGAGATTATCAAATTGGCACTGGCGGCGCCCTGATAAAAGCATTAAATTTACTCGGTAAAGAATTTTTTGTAATTTACGGAGACTCATATTTACCAATTAATTTCCACATAATTTATGATTTTTTTAAAAAATCTAATTCATTAGCCGTTATGGCAATCTATGAAAATAATAATAAGTTTGATAAGAGTAATGTAAAGTATTATGAAGACGGTAATAATATCTATTATTCAAAGAACGATACAAACGAAATGAGTTATATTGATTATGGTGTGTCTATAATTAGATCATCGTTACTTGAAGATTACAAATACAATCAAATGTATATTGATTTATCCCAAATTTTTGAAGAATTTTCTAAAAATAAATTAATAAAAGGGTATGAAGTCCATGATAGATTTTATGAAATTGGATCTTTCAAAGGTTTATCTGACATAACAAAATATTTTGAGAAAATAAAATGAGTCACTCACAAAATTTTTTAAATGAATCGATTGAAATTATTAACAAAATTGATGTTGATGAAATTGAAAATATTGTTAAATTAATTTGTATTACTAGAAATACTAACGGAAGAATTTTTTTTCTTGGAGTAGGAGGCAGTGCCGCAAACTGCTCTCATGCTGTAAATGATTTTAGAAAGATCGCCGGTATAGAATGTTATGCCCCAACTGATAATGTTTCTGAGTTGACTGCTCGGACAAATGATGATGGTTGGAATTCTGTTTTCATTGATTGGCTCAAAGTTAGCAGATTAAAAAGCAATGATTTGATATTTGTTCTTTCTGTAGGAGGCGGAAACATAACAAAAAATATAAGTCCTAATTTAGTTCTAGCTTTAGATTATGCAAAACTTTGTGGTGCAAAAGTTACTGGAATTATTGGACGAGATGGAGGTTATACAGCAAAAGTTGCTGATTATTGTTTGGTAATCCCTACTGTAAACGATGAAAATATAACACCGCATAGTGAAGGATTTCAATCTGTTATTTGGCATCTTATAGTATCGCATCCAAGTATTAAAATAACTCAAACAAAATGGGAAGGAACAGTTGAAATTAAAGTTAAATAAGGGTATCTTTTTGGATAGAGATGGAGTTTTAAACAAAGTAGATATTATTAATGGAAAACCATTTCCACCAGATTCCTTAAAAAACCTTGAAATATACGATGATGTATATTCCTCTTTAGAAAAATTACGAAAATATAATTACAAACTTATCGTTGTAACAAATCAACCTGATATTGCGAGAGGAAAGACTGATTTTTTAACTGTTAGCAAGATCAATGCTTATCTATACCATACCCTAAAACTAGATGGAATTTATATGTGTACTCATGATTCAACTGATTTCTGTAGTTGTAGAAAGCCAAGACCTGGGATGATATATCAAGCTGCAAATGACTTCGGTTTGAGTTTAACTAATAGTTTTTTAATAGGAGATAGGTGGAGAGATGTTGAGGCAGCGCAAAACTCCGGATGTGAACCAATCTTTATTAATAGAAAATATTGTGAAAAATTACCCACTGGAAAATTTTTAATAGCCAATTCATTACAAGAAGCAACAAACCTAATTTTGCTAGGAAATTTAAATGAGAGAAATATCTGATTTAAAAATAAAAATATTTTCGGATGGTGCAAACTTTGCCGAGATGGTTGAAATGAGTAAAAGGAGTTATATTCATGGTTTGACGACAAATCCATCTTTAATGAAAAAAGCAGGCATAAAAGATTTTAAATATTTTTGTAAAAGTGTGCTTGAAGTAATAAAAGATAAACCATTATCATTAGAGGTATTTTCTGATAATTTTGAAGAAATGGAGAGGCAAGCTCTTGAAATCCAATCGTGGGGGGAAAATGTATATGTAAAAATTCCAATTACAAATACAAGTGGTAAATCCTCATTACCACTCATAAACAAACTTTGTAATAGTGGGATTAAAGTAAATTGTACTGCAATCATGACTTATGAACAGGTAAAAAATTTGTCAAATGTATTAAATAAAGACGTTCCAAGTATAGTATCAGTTTTTGCAGGCAGAATAGCTGATACAGGTAGGGATCCATTGCCGATAATGGAGAAGTCCCTAGAATGCTTATCAGAAATTAGAAAAGCAGAATTACTATGGGCAAGTACAAGAGAGTTATTAAATATCTATCAAGCAGAAGACATTGGTTGCCATATCATCACAGTAACAGCAGATATTACCAATAAATTTAAGTATATAAACTATGATTTAGCTAAGTTTTCTCAGGAAACTGTAAAAATGTTTTATAAAGATGCAAATGAGGCAGGATACCAACTATAAAAGTTTTTTAAAATTTCGATTTATTAAAAACTTTGGTGAATTCAACTACGAAGTGTAACTTTGATAAATGCCTAGTGGCTAAGGATGTTTTAGTATCCAAAGCTTCTAGACCTGCAAGTCAAAGTCGCCATGACCTATCAACACCTTAGCCAAACTGAACG